>AUXO017013773.1_pt1 | contig 10552 bp, 4 predicted proteins | sample 768731 | NCBI WGS metagenome assembly AUXO01 (sample SAMN02715735, study PRJNA202380) | gut metagenome | biome: sheep rumen | host: Ovis aries | place: New Zealand: Palmerston North
AATGTCTTTTTTTGAAATAAAAATATTTAAATTAACATTTGATCTAAGCTCAAGTAGATATTTATTAGAAGAATTATACTGTTTTAAGTCATATTTTTTGGCTATTTCTACGGATATACTATTGTCAGTTGAATAAAAAAACGTGTTTGGATTAGTTTTTTCAATCTTTTTATCTTCTATTTTATTAAATAAATTCCCAAATATTTCCATAGATATAACAGTTAGAAATAGAAATATTATTACTGCAATTATTATTGTAGAGGGTTTTAATTTATATTTTATATTTGAAAAAAAATTCAATTTTATCACCTATATTTTCGAAATTTATAACAATAATATAATAGAATTTATTATAAAAATCAATAAGTAAATAATTTTTTTATTAATTAAAAATGTAATAAAAAAAATATAATCAATATATTGTGTATTTCCGCTGAAAATATATTTAAATAGGCAAAAAATGAAACAATAATGTTATAGACTTCTTTATATAAAAAATCTAATATAAATAGTATGAATAATTGTATTATATTAAGGAAAACAATAAAAAATATATTTTAGTATTTAGGATAATAATTTGAAAAAAATTAATAGGAGGATGCTTTAGTAAAATGAAAACAATAAAAAGATTATTATTAGTTTTAAGTTTGCTAGAAATACTACTATTGAGTATTAATAATATTAATATTGTTGAAAGTAAAACACAGGTTGCAACAGAAGTTACAATTTCTAATAATAGGGAACCTAGAATAGTATATAAAGATAATGATAAGAATTATTTTATTATTTTTATACATGATGATGCAGGTATTAAATTAGATAAAACAAGTGTAACTGTTAATGGAAAAAAATATAAATTAGAGCTGATTGAAACTTCAGGAAATTCAGGTGATAAAAAAGGTGTTTATAATAAAAAAGGAAAAAGAATACGATATTTATCAAATTCTAAATCATATAAAGGAAAAAGATATGATTATGGTATAAAAATTAAAAATTCAAATTTAAGTACAGATTTTAAAAATGAAATATCAGTTGTTACATATGATCATGGTGGAAATTGTTATTTAAAAGAAACATTTAGAGTAAAAAGATTAGCCAAAGTAGATTCTAATGGAATTTACTATAAAATTGACCGAGCACCAAGAGCTACAACTATAATAAGCAATAATATGTTAAATATCTCAGCGATAGATTATAGTGGGATAAAAAGTTTAAAAGTTTATTCAGATAAGACAAATGAACTATTATATTCATTTTCAGCAGAAAAAGATGGTTTAAATACAGGAGTAAACAATCTTTTAGAAGTTCCAAAAGATGGAACGACTAAGAATGGATATAGAAAAAGTGGAATAATATATCCGTATAGAATAGAAGATAGATTTCCAAAGGAAAAAGCTAAAATCTCAAGTAAAAAGTATAAAATAAAAGTAATTGCAGAAGACTTAAGTGGAATAAAAAGCGAAAAAAATATGATATTTAAATTAAAATTAGTTAATAAAAATTCATCAAGTGGAAATAATGGAAAAGGAAATACATCAAATGGAAATAAACCAAATGGAAACACATCAAATGGAAATAAACCAAATGGAAACACATCAAACGGAAATAAACCAAATGGAAACACATCAAACGGAAATAAACCAAATGGAAACACATCAAATGGAAACACATCAAATGGAAATAAACCAAATGGAAACACATCAAATGGAAACACATCAAATGAAAATAAACCAAATGGAAATACATCGAATGGAACAAATATTAAAAAAATTAAAATTAAAAAAATAGAATTTATTAAGAGTACATATGAAGTTGAAGAAGGAAAAAATGTAAATATTGGATTAAAAATAACGCCAAGCAACGCAAATGATTATAAATTATCTTGGAATACAAATGATTCTAAGATAGCAAAAGTAAAAGGAAATGGTTTAAGTGGAATTGCTACAGGTTTAAAAGCAGATAAATCTACAAAAATAAAAGTTGTAGATACTAGCTATCCAAAAGGTAAAGAACCAACAGCTGAATGCACTATTAAGGTTAAAAAAACAGGAGCATTTGATTTTAATTTAAGTAAGACAAAAATAGAAACGAAAACAACTGGTAAACAACAAGAACATAAAATAATTATTAGTGGGTGTCCTGAAAAATATAATGGGGAAAAAGTATATTTTAAAGTAAGCACAAGTAATTCTAAAATAGCAACAATTGCTGGTAGAAGTGATGGTGAAAAAACAATTAAAGTAATCACAAGAGATAATTATGGAAGTGCAATTGTAACTGTTAAAGCATATGGAAGAAATAGTAATAAAATATTAAAAACCAAAAAGGTTAATGTTAAAGTTATTAAAGGAGTTATTGCAGCAACTTCTATAAAAATAGAACCAGCATCTAATGGAACTATCAAGATAAAGAAAGGAGATACTATACAATTTAAAGCAATTGTAACTCCAAAAAATACAACAGAGAAAATTATATGGTCCACAAGTAATAATAATATAGTTGTTGATAATAATGGAAGAGTGACAGCAAAAAAAGCACTAGGGCAAGCAAGTGTATATGCACAATGTGGAAATCAAAAAGCTGGACAAAGTATTGAAGTTGGATTAACTAGTGGAATAAAATCAGGAAGTATATTAGTAAAAAGTGTAAAATTAAACAAACATGAAATAGAAATAGAAAAAGGAAAAACTACAAAATTAATAGCAACAATTAATCCAAGTAATGCAACAAATAAGAACATTAAATGGACAGAAATTAACTATAATAATGTGTTTTTACAACCTATTTCTTTAAAAAGTGATGGAACTATAAAAGCTAAGAATACAGGAAAATCAACTGTATATGCAACAGCAAAAGATGGTACAGGTGCGTACGATACATGTGTAGTTAGAGTTATTGACCCAGTAAATGAGATTAATCTTTATAAAAACTATGGAAAAAGTAATCAATCAAAAATAGGTAGCACATTGTCAATAAATAGATCGTTAGAATTAATAGCAGAGGTTATTCCTAAGTCTGTAACCCATTCTGTAACTGCGTCATCAAGTAATTCAAATGTTATGAAAGTTCAGCAAATACCAGGTTCAGGTGTTATATTATTAGAAGGAGTTCAACCTGGAACGGCAACATTGAAAGTAAAAAGTGGAAGCAAAACTAAAAGTGTTACAGTATCTGTTATGCAAGGTAATGCAGTAAATGCTAATACAGTAAAAGTTACTAATGTGACTCTTAACCATTCATCTTTAAAATTAAATGTTGGAAATAGTTCAACAGCATTAAAAGTATCTATAACGCCAAATAATGCAACAAACAAAAATGTAACATGGAGTTCATCAAATACCAAAGTAGCAACTGTAAATAGTAATGGAAAAATTGAGGCTCGTAGTAAAGGAATAACAACGATTACTGCAATAGCAAAAGATGGAAGCGGAAAAAAAGCAACATGTTTAGTTACAGTTACAATGCCTAAATTGACAAAAAATGAAGATGGAATTCATGTATTAAAAACCAATGGAAGCGCACAAAAGTCATATACAATGCAAAAGTCTCAAAAGATTAAATTTGCATTAATGGTAGATGACAAAATAATATCGAATGTGTATATAAAATGGAATTCATCAAATAAATCAGTAGCTAGTGTGAATTCAAGTGGAAATGTTACAGCAAATAAAACAGGAGAAACAACAATTTCCGCAGAATATAAAAATAAAAAATATACATGCAAATTAAAAGTTGATAATAATGAATTATTATTTACATCATCATCTTATGTGAGTGCAGGAAAAAATCTAAAAATTAATTGTGATTTATCAAAGACTACAAAGTTTAATTTAGAGCTTTGGAAAGATGGAATTAAGGTTAATCCGAAAAAATATGTTATTTCAGATAAAACTGTCGCTAAATGGAATGGTTCTACTGTAACTGTAATGAAAGAAGGGACAACTACAATAACTGCTAACTATGATGGATTAAAAGCAACATGTACGATAAATGTTACAAATTCTCATAGTGGTACACCTAATTCGAATAATAATATTAGTAATACGAATACAGGAAACAATAGCAAAATAAATGAAGATAAAAGAAAAGAAATTCCATCTGGAGGTCCTGCTATAATTGCAAAAAGTATAAAACTAAATTATTCTAGTATAATTCTTAAAGTGGGAAGTACAAAAATGCTAAATGCAAGTTTTTCTCCAAGTAATGTTTCAAATAAAACAATATACTGGACTAGTAGTAACTCAAGTGTTGCAACAGTAGATATTAGAGGAAAAGTTACAGCAAAAAAAGCAGGAACAGCAACAATTACTGCAATTAATAGAAGCAGTGGGAAAAAAGCAACATGTAAAGTTACAGTAACATCACCTGTAACGTCAATAACTTTAAGTAAATCAAGTGCAACACTTATAAAAGGTAATACATTAAAATTAACTGCTACAGCAAATCCTAAAACAGCAACTAACAAAAAAATAACTTGGGGAAGTTATAATCCATCTGTTGCTAGTGTAGATAGTAATGGAAAGGTAACTGCAAAAAAAGCAGGAACAGCGACTATTCAGGCAACCGCAAGTGACAGAAATGGGGCAAAAGCAACATGTAAAATAACAGTAAAAGATCAAAAGGTATCGTGGATAAAACTAAACACATATAATGTTAGTCTAAAAACTGGACAAACAAAACATATATCAGCAACAGCATATCCAACTACTGCAAGTAATAGAGCAATATCATGGAGTAGCAGTAATGGTAGAGTAGCAAAAGTAAATAGCAGTGGAAAAATAACAGCAAAAGGACCTGGAACAGCTTTTATAACAGCAAAATCTAAAGATGGAGGAACAAAATCTACAGTTACTGTTAAGGTTACACAACCTGTTACACGTATATCACTAAATCATTATTATATAACATTATATGATGGAGAAACGAAACATTTAAAAGCAACTGTTAGTCCAAGCAATGCTTCAAATAAAGGTGTAGTATGGAGCTATTCAAATAGAAAAGTTGCAAAAGTAAGCAGTAGTGGAAAAGTAACTGCAAAAGGAACAGGAACAGGAACAATAACAGTAAAAGCAAAAGATGGAAGTGGTAAAAAAGCAACATGTACGGTAGTAGTAAAGAGCAGAAAAGTAAGCAGTATAAGTGTAACAAGTAGTGTTACTATTAACAAAGGAGCTTCTAAGAAATTAAGTTGTTCAGTACATCCAAGTAATGCAACTAATAAAAGTGTTTCATGGAGTAGTAGGGATTCTAGTATAGCAAGTGTAAGTAGTAGTGGTAGAGTAACAGGAAAGAAAGCAGGAACAACATGGATAACAGTAAAAGCAAAAGATGGAAGTGGAAAATGTGCGAGATGTAGAGTAACAGTTAAAGCTACAACCAAAAGTACAACTACAAATTCTGGCAATAGACAAAGAAGAGGTGGAAATATTTCATGGTAATTCTTAAGTTTAGAGATTTGAAAGTTATTACTAATTGATAATCAATGCAGTAACAAATATAAAAAAGTATTTTAAACAAAATGAGGTGATTTATTAAATGAAAAAAATTAAGAAAATAGTTACTTTATATGCAATAATTCTATTTGCAATGTGTATAAAGATGCATTGCTATGCTACTACAGAATTTAAGTGCTTAAATGGACCCCCTAGAATGAATATAATAGTAAATGATAAAAAGTTTGATGATGTAAAAATCGAAATAGAAGATTATAGTGGACTTGATGCTTCAAAAATAAATTTTTATACTTATAAAAATGGTGTAAAGGGTAGTTTGATTTCTGATAAGAATTTTATTAAGAAAATAGTGCCAACTTATACTAGTGATAAAAAGACTGTTTTTAGATATACATATACGATATCAGATAAATATTTAAGTAAAAAAACAAATGATCTTTATATAATGGTTAGAGATAAAAATAATTCTAATTGTATTTTGAATTCATCATTTAGAATTAAAAGTGATGGGAAAAAATATACGACAGATTATGCACCAAGAGCATTTGACTGGAAAATAAAAGATTATAATCTATCTTTTACAGTAAAAGACTGGGTGGGAATAAAATATGTTAAGCTATATGATTTAAATGCACAAAATCCTGCTAAAGAAGTCTTTCAAAAAACAAATATTGCTAGAGGTGCTTCAACAGTTACTTTTTCATTAAAGCCTTTTCAAACTAAAAATGGTACATATAATATTAAAATAGTAACACAAGACAGTAATAAAACTTATGCACAAACCGCAGAGAGGGCAGTAAGCTTTAAAGTCGAAAAAATTGCAAAAGAACTTGTAATTACTAGCATAGATACTAATGTACAAGGTGATTGCGTTTTACTAGAATCTAAAGGAAATAATCTGCTTATGGATACAGGTAGAGGATATAAAACAGACTTTGATAAATATGTTAGAGGAGTAACGAAGAATAAAAACAAAGTTATTCAAGAACTAAAGAAAAGAAAAATAAAAAAATTAGATATATATATTTCGCATTGGCATTCAGATCACTATGGTATGATTGAAGATATATTAAAAGATAGTTATTTTACTATTGGAAAGGTATATTTACCTGAATTTACGTATATGGATAACTGGAAAGAAGGCCTAAATTGTGATAAAAAATATAATAAGTTATTTGATGCAAATGGAAAAAGAATAAACTCTAAACAAACTATTAAATATAATAATTATAAAGATGCAAAAAATGTATATCAAAATGTAAAAAATATAGCTAAAAGCAAAGGAATTAGAATAATTCAATTAAAATGTGGTAGTAAATTTAAAGTTGGTGATACTAATATTAGTATAATAGGACCACTAAGCAAAAATAATATAAAAAAAGTTGCAGGATATATTAATAATTACTCATTAGTAGCAATGTGTACAGTAGGAAATACTAGATTTTTAACAGCAGGTGATATTGAAGATATAACAGAGAATGATCTTATTAAAAATAATATTAATGTATCTGCTGATATTATGAAAGTATCTCATCATGGAAATGATACAAGTAATACAACTAATTTTATAAAAAAAGTAAATCCAAAAATCGCTTTTTATACAAGGGAAGACACTGTAAATAATAACGGATGGATGAGTTTATCTCCACTAAAAAATACAATTAATAACTTTAGTTCACTTAAAACTAATATGTATGGTAGAGCATCAAATGGAAACTTAGTAATTTCAATAAAAGATGATGTGATTACTGTAAACCCAGAAAAAAATTACTATACTATAAAAATAAAATATATAGATAGTAGTTCAAATAAAGAATTATCTTCAAAAGACTATAAATTTCATATAACTACACATGATTCTGCAGGTAATAAGTATTTTACGAAATATCATTTGTATGATTATAAAAAAAGTATATCAGGATATAAATATGATACAGAAAAGAACAAGAATTTTAAAGATTCTGGTACAGCTTTAAATAAAGGACAAGTAAAAGAAATAATACTTTATTATAAGAAAGGGTAGGAAACATGAATAAAATTTGCAAAAGAATATTTATTATTTTTGTTTTAATACTATTAATGCTAAATTATAGTTTTTCAGCTACAAAAAAAACTAAAAGTACAAATCCAACAACTACAGAATTTAAGGGATTTAATGGTTCTCCAAGGATGGAAATAATAGTAAATGATAAAAAGTTTGATGATGTAAAAATAAAAATAGAAGATTATAGTGGACTTAATGCATCAAAAATTTCTTTTTATACTTATCGAAATGGTGCAAAAGGCAGTTTAATTACTGATAAGAACTTTATTAAGAAAATAGAGCCAACTTATACAAGTGATAAAAAGACTATTTTTAGATATACATATACAATTTCAAATAAATATTTAAATTATAAAACACATGAACTTTATGTAGAAATAGCAGATAAAAATAATTCCAGATGTGTATTAAATACTTCATTTCGTATAAAAAGAGATGGAAAAAAATACAACACAGATTATGCACCAAGAGTATTTGACTGGAAAAGACAGGGGAATAATGTATCTTTTACAGCAAAAGATTGGGGTGGAATAAAATATGTTAAACTATATGATTTAAATGCAAAGAATCCTAATAAAGTAGCTTTTGAAAAATCAAATCTTGCTAAAGGTGCTTCAACAGTTACTTTTTCATTAAATCTGTTTAAAACTAAAAATGGTAAATATAATATTAAAGTAGTTACACAAGACAGTAATAAAGATTATCCTCAAACAGCGATAAGAGGTGAAAGCTTTGGATTATATAGCTGTCCAAAAGAATTACCTAGAAAACTAGTTATGCAAATTACAGCAATTGATCATAGTCCAAAAAATGTTGGGAAATCCGGCGATGCAGTTATGGTAAAGAGTGACAATGAGTATCTATTAATGGACACATATTCAAATGGAAGCCAAGCAATTATTGATAATTATTTAGATAATCATAAAATAAAAAAATTTAGTATATATATTTCACATAGGCATCCGGATCATTATGGAAACGCTTTGCATTTAATTGATAAATATAAAATATCAAAAATATATTTACCAAATTTAGCAGATGTTACTTTAAATAGAATTAGAGATACAGCAAAGAAAAAAGGCATAGAAATAGTATATTTAAAACAAGGAAGTACATTTAAAATAGGACAATGTACAGCAAAAGTTATATATTTTGGTGGAAGATACTCAAATGATATTAATAATGAATCATTAGTTACAATGATTGAAACACCACAACATGTTAAATATTTAACAGCAGGTGATGCTGAAGAAATGGTTGAAAAAGCCATTTTAAAGAAGAAGATAGATATATCAGCAGATATATATAAATGTAGCCATCATGGAATAAGAGTAGGAAATGATAGAAGCAATACTCATGATTTTATAAATAAAGTTAAACCATCATATTTCTTTTATAATTATAGCTATTATGTAACAAATGAAAAAGGTGAAAATATTAAAAGAAGAGAAGAAAAATATGGTTATGGTCAAAAACAACGTAAATTTACATCTATAACTGAAACAGTAAAGGATCTCGAAAAAATATCAAATGGATATAGTGTATCATATAATGGTCAAATCGATTTTTATATTTATAATACTAAAGAAATCATTCCTAAAGCGACAAAGCACACGGAAAAATATACTATAAAAAATGTAAAAAACAGCAATGGTACAATTCTTCCACCTGTGACATATGACTTATGTAATGATTCAACTCACATAGAAACAGATAAAATGAAAAAAGCAATAAAGAATAAATTTTCGGATTAATTTCTAAAATATTTGATATTTTTTGCTAATTATGCTATAATAATATTGTAGCAAGGGAGTAATTAATATAGAAATATATAATATAATCAACACCCGAACAATAAGTTCTGGTTATATTTGAAAAAATGAGACTTGTTGCATATATGTTATCATATATGTAGTAAGTCTTTTTTGTTTAAAAACATTAATATCATTAATTATCTACATATATGAATTAAAAAATAGGAGGAAATAAAAATGAGAAATTTAGAAAGTGAAAAATTAAACACAGGAAAAGTAGTAAAAATAGTTTCACTTGGAATATTAGTATTAATTATACTAATAACATTATTTAGTTTCTTTGAAACAATACCAACTGGATTTGTTGGTATAAAAACAAAATTTGGTAAAGCACAAGATGGTATACTTCAAGAAGGACTAAACTTTAAAATACCATATGTTGAAAGAATTATAGCAATTGATTGTAGAACTAAAAAAATTGATAGTACATCTGAAGCATCAACTAAAGATTTACAAACAGTAATAACAGATATTGCTGTGAACTACAACGTAGATAGAGAACATGCAAATAAGTTATACAGAGAAGTAGGAAGTGGATATGAAAACATTATAATATCACCTGCAATACTTGAAGCAATTAAATCAACTATGGCAGGATATACTGCAGAAGAATTAATAACAAAAAGAAGTGAAGTTTCTAATAAAATACAAACAACATTAACAGATAAAATATCAGGAAGAGGATTTGTTGTTACAGAATTCAATATTACAAATATAGACTTCTCTGAGGAATATGATCAAGCAATAGAAGCAAAAGCAGTTAAACAACAAGAAGTAATAGCAGCACAAGCAGAACTTGAAAAGCAAAAAATACAAAATGAAAAAGAAATATCAATTGCTGAAAAAGATGCAAAAGTTATGGAATTTCAAAATAGTCAAATTACAGAAAATACATTAGAATTAAAGAAAATTGAAACAATGCAAAGGTTTATTAATAAATGGAATGGTATTTTACCAACAACAATGCTAGGACAAGATATGAATGCTTTACTAAATATTGAATAATTTAATGATACATATGAAAAAGATAATGATGCTCTATTATAGAGCATCATTTTTTGTGAGTTAAATAGTATAAAATATAGGACTGAGCATTAATATTCATTAAATAATTTCTGATAGGATAACCTAAAAATACTAATTTCCGTAAGAAAAAAGCCAAAATGTCTTGACTTTGTAACATAATGTATTGTATAATATTGTAGTAAATTTGGGAAATTATGCAAATAAATTTCTTAAAA
>AUXO017882315.1_pt1 | contig 10551 bp, 10 predicted proteins | sample 768731 | NCBI WGS metagenome assembly AUXO01 (sample SAMN02715735, study PRJNA202380) | gut metagenome | biome: sheep rumen | host: Ovis aries | place: New Zealand: Palmerston North
TATGCCGCAATAGTATAATGGTATTACGAAGCAATGGTAATGCTTTAATCGGTGTTCAATTCACCGTTGCGGCACCATATGTAAATTTTTCAAGCGCTTTGTTTAGTTTATATATAGGTTTGCAGAGTGCATATAAGATAGATTTATAATTAGCTGACTATTAATTAATCCATTTTTGACAAAATTATTAAATATGGAATATAATTAAAAAGGAGGAATAAAATGGAAGAAAAAAAATGTAATTGTGGTCCAGAATGTACATGCGGCTGTCAAGACGGTAAAGAATGTACATGTAATGGAGACTGCAAATGTGATGAAAATTGTGATTGTGGATGCCACGACGAAAAATAACATCTCTAAAGATGTTATTTTTATGCGTAAAATGGTATACTTATATTGTTTAAGGAGCAAAATATGGAAAGATACAAAGAAATAGAACGAAGCATAATAAAAACATATCGTAAAGATATCTGGAGTAAATTTAGTAAAGCTGTAAGAGATTATAATTTAATAGAAGAAAACGACAAAATAATGATATGTATTAGCGGTGGCAAGGATTCTTTTTTACTAGCAAAATGCGTTGAAGAACTTCAAAAACACGGAAAAGTAAAATTTGAAGCCAAATATGTAGTAATGGATCCAGGATACACCAAAGAAAATAAAGACTCAATTATAAAAAATGCGCAAATTTTAAATGTTCCAATTGAAATGTTTGAAAGCAATATATTTGCTATCTCCAGCAAACTAAATCCAGAAAACCCATGCTATATGTGCGCAAGAATGCGAAGAGGGCACTTATATAATAAAGCTAAAGAATTAGGCTGTAATAAAATAGCTCTAGGGCACCACTTTGATGATGTTATCGAGACAACACTACTATCGCTTTTTTACGGGGCTGAAATTAAAACAATGATGCCTAAACTACATAGCGAAAATTTTGAAGGACTAGAACTCATAAGACCACTTTACCTAGTAAAAGAAAATGCGATTATATTATGGGCTAAGAATAATAATCTAACATTTTTAAACTGTGCTTGTGAATTTACGAAAAAATCATCACACAAGCAAGGATTTAGTAAACGCAAAGAAATTAAAAATCTGATAAACGAACTTCGAAAAGAAAATAAAGAAATAGATTATAATATTTTTAAAGCATTAGATAACGTAAACTTAAACTGCGTTTTAGGAACAAAAAAAGATGGATATTATAAATGCTTCTTAGAAGAATATAAATGAAATTGCATTTCATAAAAAAAACATGATATCATATAAAAAAGAAAGGATTGATAATATGTCAAAAGTATATTTTACAAAAGAAATAACTAAAGAAAGCCTAATAAAAATTTATGAGGCATTAAATGTAGATTTAAAAGGGAAAGTAGGAGTTAAAGTATCAACTGGAGAAGCAGGCTCAAAAGGCTATTTAAAAGCTGACTTAATTGGACCATTTGTTCAAAAATTAAATGGAACTATTATCGAATGCAACACCGCTTATCCTGGTAAGAGAAACACTGCAGAAGAACATCTAAAAGTAGCTAAAGACCATGGCTTTACTTCATTCGCTGATGTAGACATTATGGATGCAGAAGGAGAATTTAAAATCCCTGTTAAAGATGGAAAACACCTAAAATATGATCTAGTTGGAGAAAATTTTAAAAACTATGATTCAATAATAAATTTAGCACACGGTAAAGGTCATGCGATGGGAGGCTTTGGTGCAAACCTTAAAAACCAATCTATCGGTATCGCTTCTAGAAACGGTAAAGCCTATATTCATTCATGCGGACAAACAGAAGACCCAGATAGATGCTGGAGTGTGAAGTACGAACAAAAAGACTTTATAGAATCTATGGCAGAAGCTGCAAAAGCTGTTAGTGATTATATAAAAGATAATAATAAACAAATTATATATATTACAGTTATGAATGCTATATCAGTAGACTGTGATTGTGATGCTCATCAAGGGGACCCCGTTATGGGGGATTTAGGCATTATAGCTTCATTAGATCCGGTTGCTAATGACCAAGCATTTATTGATATGCTTTGGAACTCAGCTGATCCAGGGCATACCTTAATGATGGAGAGAGTTGACAGACAAGAAGGAAGACACATTACAGAGTATGCTGAGGAAATTGGACTTGGCTCTACTAAATATGAACTTATAGAAATATAAAAGCAAATGATAAAAGTGGGAAAAAATAAAACACATTAATATAAGGTGATATTTCTAAAATAAATTTAGATTCCAATTCTGATATAATATAGAATTATATTTATGTGAATGTAATTGATACTTGTGTTAAGGCGATCGAAATTGGTGATTATGAATTTGCTTATAATAGATATAAAAATAGTATGCTTGTTTTTGAAGAAGAATATGCTGGAAAACAGATATATAAAAACTCGCTAAAGTTTTGAAAAAATCTTTAGTTAGAAATTGATTTTTATATAATAAGAGACTTTTATGATATATTTGTATTAATATAGTATCGTCTGGATGGTAAAGCGTATATTTACCTATGCGGGCAAACAGAAGATCCAGATAAATGCTGGACTGCTAATTGTAAACAAAAAGTATTTTCTAACCTAAAACTATATAAAATAAAAAACTTTATAATTTACTATAAAGTTTTTTATTAAAAAAAGGAAATAAGAAAATCACCCAGTATATTAAATAATAGAGGGTGATTTTTTTGGAAATATTAAAAGCAAATAATCTAAGTAAAAAGTATGGTAGAAAAGAAAACGAATTTTTAGCATTGAAAAACATTAATCTAACCATTAACAAAGGGGAATTTATCTGCATAACAGGCAAAAGCGGCTCTGGTAAAAGCACGCTTCTTAACCTGCTTTCGGGCCTAGATACCCCTACAAATGGAGAAATAATCATAAATAATCAAAACATAAACAAGTTAAACTCCGAAGAGCTTACGATTTTTAGAAGAAAAAATATTGGAATAGTTTTTCAATTCTATAACCTAATCCCTAATCTAACAGTAAAAGAAAACATATTATTGCCATTACTATTAGATAAAAAAGCCATAAACGAAAGAAGATTTAATGAAATTGTTAAAACACTCGGAATAAAAAACAAATTAGATTCAATGCCAAACGACCTATCAGGCGGGCTTCAGCAAAGAGTATCCATTGGAAGAGCGTTAATTAACAAACCAAAAATCTTATTTGCAGATGAACCAACTGGAAATTTAGATAGTAAAAATAGCTTAAAAGTGATGAAACTTCTAGAATACTATAACAAAAAATTTAACCAGACCATTATCATGGTAACCCATGATGAAAGTTTGGCGAAAAGATGTAAGAGAAACATTCGAATGAAAGACGGTAAAATAATAAATGACATATATCGCTAATTACATAAAAAATAATAAAAAAAACATCTTTATTATTTTTGGTATCATATCAAGTACGGTTTTATTAGTAAGCATTTCGATAATATTTTCATCACTAAGAGAATATCTAATAACTAGCGTCAAAAAAGAAATAGGAAGTTATCATGTAATTTTAAAAGCCAACGTTTCAAATTACAACTTTATTTTAAAAAAACAATACAAAAATAACAGATATTACATAACTTATAAAAACATCAAAAACGTCTATAAAAATACAAATCAAATATGCAAGCAAGATAAATGTGAAACCATCACATATAACGAAAGTCTATTATCATTATATGGCGTTTCAAAAAACAAAAACACTTTAAAAATATTAAAAAAAATATTATTTTTCATAATATTTATTTTAAGCTTAATAATATTTTTTATTATTTATAATTCGTTTAAAGCAAATATTAATAGCAGAAAAAAAGACATTAATTTATTTAAATTAATAGGATTTACCGACTATGACCTATACAAACTTTTTTTTAAAGAAGCGGCAATCTTAGGAATTTTAGGCACAGTATTAGGAATATTAATATCATTACTTACCAACTTTATCATATTAAAAATATTAAATAAAATATTGTATGAGATATTCAAAGGGGATTTGCACCTGAACATATACTTACCATTTTTGTTTATACCAATTTTATTTATAACTATAATTATAACATTCTCATCACTAATTGAACTTAAAGACATAAGAAATTATAAACCATTAGAACTAATAAGAAAAAATAATCAAATTGAAAATATAAAGACAAAGCCATTTAAAAATATCGTCTTATGGCTTTCATATATAAACTATAACCGGGAAAGAAAAAAGTACCGAAGTTTAACAATATGTGTATTTACCTTTGTATTTGGACTATCAATATTTTACTTGATACTAAATTATGGACTTACATGTCTAAACAAGTATGTAATAGTGCCAGAGTATGACGTTTTAGTAAATGTTAAAGGAGATTATAACTTCAAAAAAATAGAAAATGATTTAAAACCATCTAAAAAAATATTATACAAAGGATGCTACATAAAAACTAAAATTCAAAAAAAACATTATATAAAAGATTATAAAAAAGAAGAAACACTTCTAGTTACTAATATAGGTAAAAATGAAATAATTAATACCCATGATAAAATAACAAATAATGGCAAAATAAAAAGAGAAAAATATCAGAAATTTAAAAATTTAAGTGAATTAAAATTAGAAGAACAAACAATTAAAAATCTAAAATTAAGAAAAAAAGCACCATATGGTTTTAAAAACCTAGATGTTACAGCCGTTAATTTAACAGAAGAAACCTTTAATAAAGTTTGTGATGAATATACAAGCACAATAATAATGAACACTAATTATAAAGGACTAGACAGTTATTTAGACAAATTAATAAAAAAAGAAAAAATAGAAATAACATATATAAACATAAAAAAATATAGAGAAATCATCAAAAATATAGTATTAATTTTTAAACTATTTATGTATTTAACGTTTATTCTCATAACATTAGTAATGCTTACAGTGACTATAAATATAACAACCAGCAATATTTATGGCCGAAAAAAAGAATATGAAAGTTTAAACAGTATAGGACTTGAAACAAAAAATATTATTAAAAGCCTTTTTATAGAAAGCCTAATAATATCTATAAAAGGCTGGTTATATTCAGTGCCATTTATATTTATTGTAAATAAATATTTATATTCATCCATTAAAGAAGTATTTTATTTTAAAAAAATAGTACTAGGTCTAAATATTATTTTACAAAACCTAATATTATCTTTGATTATTATCTTTTTATCAATGCTACTGGGGTATAGATTAATAAAAACAGAAAGCCTAATAAATAATATTAAATGTTGAAATAAATAATCAAGTTCTGTGGAGAAATGTAAAATATATATTAAATATTTAAAGTAATGAATATAATTATGGTATAATTAAATATAGGTGATATAATGCGAGTAGTCATAAGTGCAGGCGGAACTGGAGGACACATCTATCCAGCCTTAGCCATAATAAACAAAATAAAAGAAATGGAACCGAATAGCGAATTTTTATATATAGGAACCCATAACCGAATGGAAAAAGACATCATCCCAGAAAAAGGAATACCATTTAAGCCAATTGAAATATATGGATTTAATAAAAAAAATCTATTAAAAAACTTTCAAACTATTAAATGCTTATTTAAAGCTTTCAGAGATGTAAAAAAAATAATTAAAGAATTTAATCCTGATATTGTTATCGGAGTAGGCGGATATGTTACAGTTCCTGTAATTGTAAGTGCTAAAAAACTAGGCTATAAAACATTTCTTCATGAACAAAATAGTCTGCCAGGCAAGAGTAATAAATTCCTAATAAAATATTGCGATTTAATTGGAACATCTTTTCCATCATCTTTAAAACTTCTTCCAAAAGGAAAGACTATTTTAACAGGTAACCCATGCTCTGAAGATGCATTAAAAAGGAAAGCCATTAACAAAAGCGAGTTAGGTCTATCAGAAACAAAAAAACTAGTATTAATTGTTATGGGTTCACTAGGAGCAGGCAGAGTAAGTGAATACATGAAAAAAGAGCTTAATAACTTTAAAAATAAAAATTATGAAGTTTTATTTATAACTGGCAAAAGTTCATATGAGCAAGTTGCAGAAAATAAGTATTCAGAAAATATTAAAATATTGCCTTTTTATGAAGGACTACCAAGCATTATGAAAAAAACTGATTTGATGGTCACTAGAGCCGGAGCGTCAACTTTATCAGAAATAATTGCCTTAAACGTTCCATCAATTATAATCCCATCACCATTTGTAGCAAATAACCATCAATATATAAATGCCTTAGATTTAGTAAATGAAAACGCTGCCACCATGATTGAGGAAAAAAATTTAAAAGAAGGAACTTTAGTAGAAGCCATTGATAAAATAATTAATGACGAAGATAAATTAGAAAAAATGAAAACTAATCTAGCAAAACTACAAGTTGATGATAGCGCACTAATTATATATAAAAAGTTAAGAGAGTTAATAGATGGAAAAAATAAGTAATGCATATATAAAAGATTACACAACATATAAACTAGATGGCCAAATAAAAGAAATAGTTTTTCCCGAAAGCATTCAAGAACTAAAAGAAATAATAACCATGCTAAAAAGCAAAAAATATAAAATTATTGGAAACGGTTCTAATTTAATTATAAGTGAAAGCTATGACGGAACATTAATCAATTTAAAAAAGTTTGACAAATTAAAAATCAAAAACAATATTGTCACTGTCCAAGCTGGTTACAGTTTGCCAAAACTAGCAAAAGAATGTGCTAATTTTGGCCTTTCAGGTCTTGAATTCGCATCAGGCATTCCCGGAACCGTCGGTGGAGCCATATATATGAACGCCGGAGCTTATGGCAAAGAAATAAGTGACATCATAAAAAACGTGACAGTACTTGACGAGAAATTAAATATAAAAAAAATAACCAAGGAAGAATTAAAAACTAGTTATAGAGATTCCATTTTTAAGCACGAAAACTATATATGCATAGAAGCTCAATTCGAATTTAAATATAAAGATAAAAATGACGTATTAAAAGAAATAGAAAATATAATAAAAATTCGAAAAGAAAAACAGCCGCTTGAATATCCATCTGCTGGATCAGTATTTAAAAATGGAGAAAATTATTCGGCAGGAAGACTAATTGAAAAAGCCGGGCTTAAAGGAACAAAAGTAGGAGATGCAGAAGTTTCATTAAAACACGCTAACTTCATAATAAATAAAGGGAATGCATCTGCTAGTGACGTTATTAAATTAATAGAAATTATAAAGAAAAAAATTAAAAAAGAAGAAAATGTTGAATTAATACTAGAACAAGAAATATTAAAATAAAAAGGTGAGAATATGGCAAAAAAGAAAAAAAGAAAATTAAATAAAAAGAAATTTTTAAAATTTATTATAATCATCACAATAATATTACTAAGCATATCGTTTTTAACTGATATAAAAATAAATAATGTAATTGTCAAAGGAAATATTTTATATAATGATTACGAAATAATAAAAAAAGCCAAGCTAGAAGACTATCCAAGCAGTCTTAAAAACTCATCTTCAAAAATAAAAAAAAGATTAATCAAAAGTCCTTATATAAAAAAAGTAAATGTTTATAAGAAAAACTTAAAAGAAGTCGTAATAGAAATAGAAGAGAACTTACCACTATTTTATTATCTTCCTTCAAAAAAAACAGTATTAACTGACAGAAAAGAAACAAAGGATAACTTTCCAGTTCCAACAGTTATAAACTATGTACCAGATAAAATATATGAAAGCCTATTAAATAAAATTTCAAAGTTAAACTATAATATAGTAAAAAGAATTTCCGAAATAAAATACGACCCTAATGAAGTAGACGATGAGAGATTTTTACTAACAATGAATGACGGTAATTATGTATATCTAACTCTAGAAAGATTTAATAAAATTGATAAATATTTAGAAATAATTAAACAGTTTGATAACAAAAAAGGAACATTATATCTCGATTCAGGAGAATACTTTGAAGTTAAAAGCTAAAGTTTATGTTTTACCATAAACTTTTTTCATAAAAAAAATCATTTTACTTTACAACTTCTTTTCATTTTAGTAAAATTATAGTATAATTAATGATAGACCATAGGAGGTGACTTTATGGAGCATGTATATGCGAGTATCGATATCGGTAGTGACTCAATCAAAGTAGTTGTTTGTGATCTTTACCAAAATCACTTAAATTTACTTGCTGCTACAAGTGTTCCTTCTAAGGGAATAAAAAAAGGATTGATAATTAATCCAGAATTAGCCAAAGAATCAATCGTTAAAGCATTAAAAGAAACAGAGGCTATGCTAGGAGTTAGAATCAAAAAAGTTATTGCGACTGTACCTTGTCATTTTTCAGATTATAAACTTATAAAAGGAAGTTGCAAAGTGTCAGGCGACTTAATAACAGGAAACGACATAATAGACTCATATAAAGATGGCATAAAAAAAGAAATAGCTTTAAATGAAGAGTTTGTAACAGTTGTTCCGATTGATTTCAAAATTAATGATAAAACAGTAATTAAAGATCCCAAAAATTTCCCTGGTCAAACATTAATGGGAAGAGCCATGATGGTTACAGTTCCTAAAAAAAATGTTTATTCAGTTGCAAGCGTAATTGAAAGCATTGGAATTGAACTATCAGATATTTCTGTAGGAAGCATTGGTGATATTAATAGTTTTAAAAATGAACAGATAAGTAAAGCCATCAGTGCCGTAATTAATATTGGCGCTGAAATAACAACTGTTTCTTTATACAACAAAGGTATCCCTGTAAGTACTAAAATTATTAATGCCGGAGGAAAAGACATCGACAAAGATTTAGCTTATATGTACCGTATAACTACAGAAGATGCTAGAAAAATAAAAGAAAATTTTGCTTTAGCTCATAAGAAAAATGCTAATAAGAAAGACTATTATGAAGTAAATGATATTGAAGGAAAAAAGATAAAAATAAGTCAGTATCACGCTTCAGAAGTAGCCTATTCAAGAATAAACGATATACTTTTAGCTGCAAAAAATGAACTTGGGGGCTTAACAAATAAACAAATTCAGTATATAATAGTAACTGGAGGAATAAGTAACATGATTGACTTTGAGCTATGTTTAAATGATACCATGTTTTCAGCAAAAAAAGGCGATGTTAAATTAGTAGGACTTAGAAACAATAAATATAGTACAGCAATCGGAAATATTATTTATTTCTTAAATACATTAAAATTAAAAGGAATGGATTATTCAATGCTTAGTGAGGATGACATGGATAAACTTTCTTCACCAGACAAATCTAATAACGATGAGACAGTTTTGGGAAAAGTATTTAATTACTTTTTCGGCGAATAGGAGGAAACACATATGATGGGATTAGAAATGGATCAACTTGCAAAAATAAAAGTAATAGGAATAGGTGGCGGAGGCTGTAATGCCGTAAATAGAATGACTGAATCAGTTGAAGGTGTAGAATTTATAGTTGCAAACACTGATTCACAAGTACTTAATAATTCTTTAGCTGAAAAGAAAATTCAAATTGGTGCAGAATTAACTCATGGACTAGGAGCAGGAGCTAATCCACAAATTGGTAAAGAAGCTGCCTTAGAATCTAAAGCTGAGCTAGAAGAAGTATTGAAAGGTGCCGACATGGTATTCATTACCTGCGGTATGGGTGGCGGAACTGGTACTGGGGCCGCTCCAGTAATTGCCGATATTGCCCAAAATGCCGGAGCTCTTACAATTGGTATTGTTACAAAACCATTCTCATTTGAAGGTAAAAAAAGAATGGAACAAGCATTAGCCGGTATTGAAGAACTTAAAAAGCACGTTGATACATTAATTGTTGTGCCAAACGATAGATTAAGAGAAATCATTGATAAATCAACTCCACTACTTGAGTCTTTTAAAGAAGTAGACAACGTTTTAAGAAGAGGAGTTCAATCTATATCTGACCTAATTGCTTGCCCAGGACTTATCAACCTAGATTTTGCTGACGTAAAAACAGTTATGGAAAAACGTGGTAATGCCCTAATCGGTATTGGCGCTGGAGTAGGAGAAGATAGAGCTATTGAAGCTGCTAACCAAGCAGTTTTAAGCCCACTTCTAGAAACAAGTATTGATGGAGCCACAGACGCTATTATAAACGTAACCGGTGGACCAAATTTAACTTTATTTGAAGTTGAAGAAGCTGTTGAAGCAATTAGAAAATCAGCAAACACAGATATTAATACGATATTCGGTGCAGTTATAAATGAAAACTTCACAGACGAAATTATTGTTACGGTTATTGCAACAGGTTTTGATAAAGAAAAAGATAAGGAAAATACAGATGATATAGACCCAATTGCTGGATTAGATGATGAAGATACTGTTATACCATCATTCCTTAGAAGAAGAAGCAATTACTAAATCACTATTTATTAGTGATTTTTTATTTAAATTGTGATATGATAAAAATAAGAAAGTAGGGAGAATATGAAAAGAGTATTAACAGTACTATTATTAATACTATTATTACCATTAAATGTAAAAGCCGAAGAAAACTTAAAAATAACAAACGTAGAATTAATAGATAAAAAAGAAAGCGTGGAAGTTTTAGAA
>AUXO018350215.1_pt1 | contig 10551 bp, 9 predicted proteins | sample 768731 | NCBI WGS metagenome assembly AUXO01 (sample SAMN02715735, study PRJNA202380) | gut metagenome | biome: sheep rumen | host: Ovis aries | place: New Zealand: Palmerston North
CATATCGGCAAAGAGATCATCTTTGATGCCATTAAGAATGATTTATCTTATTGGACTTCCAGAATAATAGCAGAAATCCATAAAAACATAGACCGGATGTCGTCAAAAATTACTTCCTTGGATGAAATGATTGACAAAGATGGTCAGGAGATTAGAAACCTTATTGAAGCCAAGCAACAATTATGGGTCCATTACCCACATGAATTAGAATCAGCTAAAGCGAAGGCCAAATTGCATTTTTCCAAAATTCTTACAGTTTACTCTGAAAGATTAAATGATGTCATTCATTTGAGCAATGAGGTATGTAAAGAATTGCTCAAGGGTTTAATTAACCATAATCTTTTCGGTTTTATCAAAGATATGATAGGGAGGCAAATATGCTTTGATGAAAAACAGGATGTAAAGCTCAAATTGATAAGGACAGCCATAGCAAATAATCAATATGATGTGTTCATATCATGCAAAAGCGAAGATTATATCTACGCCAATGATGTTTTTGATTATCTTTCCAGTATCGGCAAGCATCCTTTCTTGGCGAATAAGTCAATTGATGACATCCATTGTGATGAATACAATGTCTTAATAAGGGAGACTATTGACATTTGTCCAGACATGATCGTTTTCTTGAGTGACCCAAGTTATGCAAACACTCCTTATGTGTCATTTGAATGGAATCTCTTTGTAAACGAAAAGGCTGCAGGCCGTAAAGCAGGAAACCTGATACCAATCATAAGTGATTTGAATGACATACCATCGCTTCCTATTGCTCTTCGCCAATGCCAAGCTTGTACAGTGAATAATTACAAAGATGTCATAGCTAAGTACCTACATTAAAAGAACATATAATCCTCAATTTGTTAGATTTTGTTTTTTTTGAACATGGCGTCATCACTATGTCAAAACTTTAAGCTGCACGATATACCGTATTATAAGTTATAGACCTATAAACAAAAGCATAGCTGGGGAGGTTTGTTCCCCCCAGCTTACTCGAAAGATTCCAATAATACCATGATTTCTTAGTTGACGTATGAAAACTCTAGTGAGTGTTCCAGAATTCTAAAGCCTCAGCAAGATCCATTTCTGGAAGATTTGCAAGCAATGAAATAAATCTCCACATCTTTACTTCTGATTCGTCAATTTCGCCGTCAGCAATCATAACAACAGCGAGATAACCTGTAACATACCTTTTTTGTTCATCATTCATACAAGCGATTGTTGCTAACGCGTCACTTGGATCCATGTCACGAGACATTATTAGAATGTGAGCTGCATCAGTAGGACTTACACCAAAATTGACTAATTCCTGAACTATTACAGATCTCTCTTCATCTGCGAACACACCGTCTGCATTGGCCATTGTAACTGCCATTCTTACCACAGCAGCAAGTTCTTTACCTGTGTAATTCATAAATAATTAATTATTAGTCGCTTGGCAAAAGCGGTTGATGATTGAGTATAGATTTGCCAGTTCTATATCGTTGATTATATATAACTCTAAGAAAAACAACGCTTAGGAGGGTGTTGAGAAGACACTAGGTAAGGCGTTAACTACAATTTCATATCGTGGTGCCTTGATAATTGATAACCTATTTTCAGTTTATGCAGAGTTATTTTATTATGCCTCTTTCAAAATGGAGCCAATAACATCTCTTATAAATCTTGCTTTAAGAATCACATCCATAGGGTCATATTTCATGAGGTCTGTTCTTGAAATCGTTTTCCTAAAGAAATCTGTTCCGTTATATTTTTGACATATTTGTAGCATTATAGGAATTGCTTTCTCCCCTAATTCTCTTATTCCACTTACTGCAAGAAGAGAAAATTGGTCAATGATATGTTGCGCACCAAGAGAATAATCATCTTGATGGAACACCCTATTCCCTAGAACTTTTCCTTTGTTAAGAATATCTTGAATTTTAGGTTTTAAAGAATTCCTTCCTACACAGAGCAAGGTAAAATAGATGATCATACCTTCAACCTGCCCTTGTCTGCCATAGGGCTGATTGTCAAGGTATTCCTGAATGCAATAAAATCCATTTTCTGCCCAAACTTCCCTGATGTCTGAATCATTTTCCCAATCATATTGGAGCATAAAAGCAAAACAAAGAGCAAGATTCAATTTGTCCTCATAAAGAACTATATACTTACTGCATCCTGGTTTGTTAATCAAACAATAAAGTTGGTACAAACAGTTCTGTAAGCCATCAATATCATTCTTGGGCTCCAACTGAACACATTTCTTCACGAGAGCATCCATCTTTGATAGGACACTAGAATTCGAACTTGGAGACGATGAAGCACTAAAGTGTTCTTTCTTTTTCTTATTAAAAAATGAATCAAAAATACCCATAATTTCAATTGTTCTCAATTATTACTATTTTTTGTAAATTATTAAAAATCAATATCCTCGTCTACAATAACCTTGTTGTAAATATATGCACATACTTCTTTGTGGTGTCTTGTTCCGTCTGATATGATTGATGCTGAGGTTTGGTTGATTCCAAAAAAATTAGATGATATCTTATTCCTTAGATCACGATACTTATTGTCAAGTATGTCAACACTTAATAGTCTATTATCTTTCGACAAATCAGCAAATTCCATTTTATACATAGCATCACGAGCTTTAAAAGGAAACATGTTCATCGAGAAGAAATCAGCATTTTTATTAACCACTGATGAAACTGTATATTCAAAAGCTTCGTGGTTAGAAATCATCAAGATAAGTCTATTCTTGAGAAGATTAACGTCTGAGGGATTCTTGTCAATAGCCATACTTATAAATAGATATGCTATACTTGCTAGTTGCTGTTTATCATCGATGTCATAAATAGTGCCATAGGAAAGAAAAATCATTAGTCCCATTCCGTATTTACCATGGTTTTGAATTGATTTCAACTGTTCTGGATCATTCCTATAGGATCTCCATGCCTTATACAATGGGTGATAAGTAGCATCACCATCATTACCCATCATCAGTTGTTGAATCGCTTCATTCACGAACTGTTCTGTTTCTGTTAATTGTCTCATATTCCTATTTATTTTGTGATTTAATTATATTAAAAATACTTTCTTGATGTATCAATAGGTGTTTTCAGAAGTGTGGCATCCATTCCGTTGGCTTTTATAACATCTTTAGGAGACATTTTCTCAATTAGACGCCCTTGTACAAAGCGTCCTATTTGAATGTACCCGTCAAGGGTAAACTTGAAGAAGTAACCAGTTTTGTTCAGTTGTTGGTCGTCTGTGCCCACATACAAATCTCCATTATTCATAAAATGAAATCCGCATGCTTTATTGTTGCGTATTTCACCAACCAGAATAAACCCTTTTTTATAACTAGTTTTTAATCCCATATCTATGCCACGCATCATCCACAAGACAATTTCACCTAATGGCACAACACAATCATCATATTTGAAAACTCCGAAAACGAATCCCCTTCCACCTTCTACACTCAGACACCAACCTTCAGGTCGACTGTTCTTGAAATGCCCTGTTACCATAGAATGATGCATGTTGACATAACACATTCCATTAGCATTTCCGTTCACCCAATGCCCGGTCATTTCTATTTGTTTGCTGATGACTTTCTTGCCATAACCGTAAGGCAAATAGAACCCGTCTTTACAAAGAATCGCTTCACCTGTATAGGTTGAGCCGTCTTTTAATTTTTTGTTTTCTATCTTAGCTGGTTTTTCTTCTGTACCAATGATTTCTGTCAAAAGAGCGACGGCGTCTTCGTAATGTGTGTCCTTTTCAAGACCATTGATTTTGGGATTCAAGACTTCGTAGGGAAGAATCTTAAATGGGGCAGACTTAATAAAATCCACGAACTTAGATTGTCTTGGATCCTCATCATCATAACCTACCCATCGTTTGATTTCATGCCCATTTTCATTAAGAAGAATGGTCGTAGGGATAGATCGGACACCATATTTTAACGCAAGTTCGTCATTATTGTCAACATCAACCTTGGTATAATTATGTATTCCTGCCGCTTGTATAGCGCTGACAAATCGTTTAGATGGTCCACACCAATCTGCGCTGAAAATAACAAGATAGGCGTTGGTGTTCTCTTTTTGCTGAGGTTTCGTACTCATTTGAGCCCCAACCCCTTTCTTTTTCTTATTGAATATAGAATCAAAAAAACCCATAGTTTTATGTTTATGATTAATAGTACAATTTTGTTTATTATAATTGATTAGAGATGATTGAATTAGCTGTCGCTCCTTTTATTAAGTCTTTCCAGATAGAGCAATGCAATATCCATTTTCATCTCGTCAATTTTACTCTTTTCGTTAGCAAAATAGTCTTTTGCTATATCCGTTAATATATCCCAATCCACCCATTCATGGTATGAACGACATAGTTTTTCAATATTGTCATACCAAGGTTTGTGTTCCAACACCTTTCGAAGGAAGAAATTGGCACAATCTTTCCCGTATTTAGGCTCGATGTACTCTATAAATGATTTCATATCCAACGTACCATTTATTACACATTCTCCAGAACCAACTTTTATGTATTCTTTTTTGACAATGCTGTTATTTCTACGGACATACACATAATATACGGTGTATTCATCGTTACACTTATTCTGAGCCCTTTGATTCAAAATAAAACAATTGTATATTTCCTTTATTAGTTTAGGAGGAAAAGTGTCATTGGTCTTGTAAAGTTCTTCCTTTGTAATACCGGTGATTTTGCGAGACAACTTCTCTTTATCATATAGGACGTCATCCATCATCTCACAATATTTGGGATTGTTATAAAGTCGTTCCAAATAGTCAACCTGCTGATTTGATAAATAGGGGAACATAAGTCCGATTTCTAATAATGATTGTGATACTTCTTTTGATTCTTGGGATAGTTCCCACAGGCAAAATACGTATCTTTGGAGAAGAGCATTTAATGTATCAACATCTTTGGCTCTTCCATATAAATAAGACAATCCTGGGATAACATATTCATTTGTTGCCTGACAACCATTAATATAAAAATAGGTATAAAAATCAATTAGGCCTCCTAAATTTTTAGCTTTTGAACATTTGGAACACTCTGCATGTCTTTCTTTAATAGACATCTTGCCAATTTCTTTTTCAGAATAGCGTTTATGAGAGTAAGATGATAAGTCCGTGGAATCATTACTATAGAAATCATTGAAAATGTCATCATCTTCCTCTTCTAAATTTTCTTTAGACTTTATATCATCATAATAGTCTTCTACAAAATCCTCATCATCAAGTGGGAACAAATCCTCTTTATATTCGAAATCATCATCATCATCATCATCTTCCTCTTCCTCATAATAATCATCCTCCTCATCGTTCAATACCAGAATCAAATCCAATGATTTGTATACCATAATCTCATTACCTGACATATCTATAACAGAATCAACGACAAATTCATCTTCATTTGGTTCCCAAAAAGTCTTTTTGCCTTGAGATGTTTTAGAGAGAAGAGATAAGTGATCGTAAAGATCATTAGAATAGGGTAGTGCAAAGTACTTGGATCTTGGATTATCCATTGTCATCAGATCCTCTTGGGATATAGCTTTTACCAAAAGTATTAGCCCATCAGAAATTGATTCTTCCTCTTTTATTTCGTTAATTATGTATCTCATATTTTTGTTATTTCTTGAATAATTTTGTTTTTTCATATTCAATCATTTCTTGATAGTGTTTGTCTGAATATCGATATTCAATCACCACATCCCTATCAAACATATGCATACAGCATTTTGTCCATACACCATTTTCAAGGTGTAAAGTAAAACCATAGCAGCTATAATCAACAGGTTGCCAGCCAAAAGGAGACATGGCAAGGAGCGGGTAACCTCGTAGCTCAATCAAATCATCTGTATTTTTATATAATCTCATTGGTTTTGCTGACATCTGCGAAGACATAGTATCATTGTTGAAGATTTTGACAATAAAGCCATCACCTGGTTCAAGTTTGTAGCCTTTGCAGCCGTTCTTGTTGACTTCTATCTGAATTGTTCTTAGACATTTCTGCAAGCCCATGACAGGTTTCCCATGCTCATATCTTTGATGCTCATTTGATTTAAATACCAACACTTGTCTCAATATAGCAGGTATATGACTCTCTGTTCTATCTTCAGCCTGACTTGCTATTATTCCATCGCCCTTATCATCGTCCATATCTTCATAATTGCAAAAATCATCAATGTCGAGAACAATGTCAGTAATTTCATCCATAATAAGAGTATAAATCTGAATCAATTCCTCGGTGACATTGTCATTTTTGAGAATCATTCGGAAAAAAGAATTATTTCTTAAATCTTCGAGGAGTCTATTAGTGTCAGATTTTAGATTTGAAATAAATGAAAGGAAAGCCGGATTATTCAATGTCTCTTCATCCAATTCAGGGCATGAGTCATCATCCAATACCTTCCAAGCGTAATACAAGGGATACTTGTATTCCTCTAATTGTTCAATTGCTTTTTTAATTTTGGAATTGCTCGTTTTTGCAAATAGTCCCTGAAGAGATTTTTGTATTGAAAGCAATTTGTCCAAAGCATGTTCCAGCTCATCAGCAGTCAATTTATCAATATGAGATGAGTCATTCAATTCCGTAGAACTAAGCCTTCCTGTGTCAATACAACATGGGTCAACAATATTCTCATCATAATTGTTAATAACAGAAGGGAATTGTTGTTCAATGGAATTCACTAATTGTTTTAAATCTTCTGCCCCCAATAAATGAGGTGGAAGATTTGAAAATACACAATCATTTATTGCTTCTTCTACTTTAACCAATCCCCATTTGGCAACATAATATGCTTGTTCTATATTGTATATCTTGAAATTACATAGAGATATGAATAGACATACTTTTGGAAGAAGCATGCTTGTCTTTCCTTCCTCCAATGATTGTTTTGTTAACAGCTTATATGTTTCGACAAACAATTTTAAAGATTCAACGATGCCCCATAATCTTTTTCCAGACGACGCATCACTATACAATTCATATTGTCGATAGGCAACTGACATCAGTTCTTCTGCGTTGAAGCGCCGAGTTGCTTTAAGGTTTGAAATAATCGAATCCGCTGTTTCTATTTTATTAGATTCTTGATATGGGTGTCTGTGCTTTTGTCCTATTTCAACAGTATAACCATAGAATTCTATTATTCTTAACGGAGATGTCATGGTAAACCTAATACAGGAGATGCCTGCACCGTCTCTGAACAGTTGGCATTCTATAGGAACCAGTGGATCAGGTTGAGATATGAAATGGTTATAGACAATTCTATCCAGAATCAATTCGGTTATCTCATCCCCAAATTCAAAGACAGCAGAGTCGTTCATATTGAAAGAGCCAACATCGGAAATATAAAAACGAATATCTCGCTTTGTTGCTTCTGCTACAATGTCAGTCTCAAACACCCCTTTATTATAGCATCTTCCATTCATCCATTCCTCAAAATGGGTTGCATGGAAAGAAAAATTGTTCCTATAAATCTCCATACTTCTTTTTAATCATGGGTTAGAATACTTGTCGTAAGTATCCATATTATCTATTGAAACTTGTAATTTGCTGATACGTTGCCATGAGGAGAGGGCATTCCTATTTGTCTGCCTGCCAATTCGAACATCAAGATGGCCTCTTTAGCAGGATTCTTGTGAATGTAATGCAAATCACAATAAACAAGAAGCCATTTGAGTTCAACATCAGGTAGTTTACCGGAGCATTCCCGGCTCATCGCATTAGCAATGTCCTTGTTCCATCCTCCCCCCAATTCACGAGTTCCCAAAGAACGAATCAACAAGGCAGCCATCTCATCCAGTGAAATACCATACTTTGTCAATTCAAGTAATTCCTTGGCATCAGCACCAAGTTTAGCTTTGGAACCATTGAAATACTTCATCAAAATACTGTCAAAAAACTTCTGTCCTTTTTCTTTGTGGACGGTTTCTTTCTTTTTAAACAGATCAAATATGCCCATAATTCTTGTTATTTTTGGTTTACTTAGTAAATGTATAAAAATCAGGATACGCTAATGGTATTTGATGTACAATTTGGAATTGGCAATCTTATTCACTTCTTATCCCATTTATATATTGGAGCTCATGTTCAACAATTTTTAATTTTTCAGAATCTTTTTCTACTTCCAATTGAGATTTCAAAATAGACTCAGCCTCGTCGTATTCCTCTTTGTCAATAAGAATATAAGCCTTCCTGCGGAGAAGGAAGTTTTGATAATCAATATAGCTCTGATCATTTTTATGTTTTTTCAAATAAGAAGACACAGACGCCAATTCTGACATTACGATATCGTATGCTCGAATATCTTGCAATCCCACTATTGCATTAATGTACTCTTGCCTTTCTTTTGAACCTCCAGCCTCAGTATTAGGTTTTAAATATGCAATTGCTTTAGCTGGAGCATCTAGTTCGACAAGAGTGTAGCCATATCTAAACCCAGCTTTTTGGTATAATTCTTTCTTTGCTGTTGGCATTTTCTTACCTTCATATTGCTGCTTAAGCTTGCAATAAACAAATTTTAGTCCATTCATAGCCTCGCCACACCGATGTTCTGAAATCAAATCCATGCATTTGTCGTATATGCTTTGAAGATCTTTTGTATTATGAAATTCATCTTTATTGCTTATGACGAACGAAGTCATCAACGGCATGTTGAGTCTAGTATTCCCTTTTTTGTCATCGTCACTTCTGAAGTTTGGTATCAATATGTTAACTCTCCATAAGGCGGGATTTGTTGAAATTTTGTAAACGCTGAGGATGATAGTGTTGTCATAGAGCAAGATAGACTTGTCAACAGAGGATTCAGTTTGGAATTTTGCCTTTGAATAGCGAAGCGTTAGAATAGAGGGTTTTTCGCAACAGAGTTTTTTAATATTATAGTTCCAGGATTCTGCAGCTGTAAAATTGTCGGTCTTATTTGAACCATTTATTCTAAGTTTACCAGATAGAATAAAATCAGGAATGACATCATAGATATTATTTAATATTTGACCCACGGAAAGTGCATTGATGTCAAAAGTTGCTGCATCAACATACTGATAGTTGTGCAAATCACGATCTGTAACTTTTTCAGAATGCAGTTGTTGATATTTCTGTTCATATTGTCCACCTGCCAAGGCTGCCAAACCCAGATAATACTCAGCCTTATCATGTACCCCCAATATTTTAAGACAATTTCCCATTTGATAGCAGCATCTATTATAAACATCCCTGTTTTTTTCATTACCTGAAAGTATATCGCCGCGATTCTCCAAATACCCCTTTTCAAAGAATTGAAGAGCATCGGAATAGCGTCCTTCTTCAAACAACCATTGAGCATAACCATCATCGTAGGCATTCGAGGATTTCTCATATACACCTTCCAGAAGCTTATACTCCATATCGTCAAGTTGTTCTTTGGACTCGATTTTGCTTTTTAACGAGCTATTGATAGAATCGTAATAATTCATGTCAGCAGAAATGATATCACTGGCTCCTGCATCAAATGCAGTAACATAGCTACCCACAATGGGTGCGCTTGTGGATCCATAAGTCAGCCTATTGTCCTTTTCTTTACCGGGATACATGAATGTCATTCGAGCATACATCACACGGTTTACCATACCTCTGATTCTTATAAAGAAAGTCAAGTAGCGGTGGCTGCCGTCGTCAGCATCATATCCGAGATGAATGGATACATTAGGTTCCTCATATATTTGTTGAATGGTTCCATCATTATCTGCTCTGAATGCAAGAAGCACAGGATCTGTCTCAAAAAGCGATTGTGCAGATGTGTAGATGGTATCTGAAATGCCGCTCCATGAACCGATGCATACATACGCATCGTCATAGTCAGACCTATTCCCTAATAGTTCATCTATCTGCTTACCTAAAGTAAGAGGATGTGCTAAAGATGAACGTGGGAATTGAATGGATTGATTACGGTAAGTTGCTTCGTATCTGACGAGCTCAGGATAATATAATTCTTTCAGCAAGTCCTCTTGGGCGGCCAATTCTAGCAAACCAAGCATGACCAGCAAAACAACTGCAATTATTTTTTTCTCATGGTTGTTTCTTTTCATTGTGTTGATTGTTTATTATTTATGTATATGCAATCTGATTAACTTTTGCTAGATGCTTTACTATAATAAGTATCCGTATCTTCAACTGAGAAATAGTTGTGATAATAATTTAAGTATGTTGAGCATTCCCAAGATGGCCATAATGCCACCGAATATTAGGTAAAAGTATTTCTCTTTCTTTGACAATTCTCCGTTGTCGGAAATACCCTTTTTAAAATGGCTGTATCCAATCCAAATACATCCAATAGCGATAAATATTGTATACATATACGGATCATTTGTGGATGAATAATTATTTATGAATCCTAGTTAATCAATAATTGTTTGTCGGGCGAGGTATCTTATTCTCATTAATAACATCAATGGCAGCTTTCCAGCCTTTATCTGCAGCCATATACAAATATTTCACCACTAGTGCTGGGTTTCGTTCAACGCCAAGTCCTTCATTATAACATATGGCAAGGTGAAACATAGAGTC
>AUXO012637979.1_pt1 | contig 10550 bp, 13 predicted proteins | sample 768731 | NCBI WGS metagenome assembly AUXO01 (sample SAMN02715735, study PRJNA202380) | gut metagenome | biome: sheep rumen | host: Ovis aries | place: New Zealand: Palmerston North
TTGCAAATTTTATTTTATTATATATCTGTCCACGATAAATGCGGTTGGTAAATATAAAACCCCAAAAACACAAATCGCAATCATAAGGGATAATATGCTGGTTATATTAAACAAACACAAACCACACCCCAACGCTACAGAAATAACGCTGAATGCAATGAAAGATATAAATGTTTTTTTGTCTGTTTTTATCAGTTGTCTTTTGCGACATACGCGACCCAACAGATAATTTTTAACATAACCACTGATTACGACACCGACTGGGATTGATAAATAACCAATAACAGGGAACAAAGCAATATAAATAAATGTTGCTATTGCCAAAGAAACCATACTGGTTCGAACAGGTGTATTAACATCTTGTGATGCGTACAATGTTTTGCTGTAAATCTGGCTTATCAACATTGCAGGCAAAACCAAACATTGTATTTTGATTGCTGTGGCAACGGCGTGTGTAGATTCTGGGGTCCAAGCACCATATTGAAATAAAAATCTGATAATTGGTTCTGCCAACACGAATAAACCAACAACGCAAGGTATAATCAGCATCATAGAACGACGCATAGAAGAATTTTGTTGAATATAGACACTGCGCATGTTTTTATCAGCCAGCGCATTGGAAATAGATGACATTAAAACCGTTCCGACGGCCAAACCAATCATTGCAAATGGTAATTGAATGATTCTGTCTGAATAATACAGCCAAGATACCGCCCCAGATTCAAAACTAGCAACCAATGTGCCGACAATAATTGTTATTTGATAGAAACCAGAGCCAACCAAAGAGACCAAAAATCTTTTGAACATATTTTTAATTTGATTGTTCCAATGTGGTATTATCAATCTTAAACCAAAATGCTTTTGTCTGATTCTGGTTAACAATATGATAAATTGAACAATACCAGATAAAACGACGGTACCAGCCATAACATATAATATAATTCCATTTCCATAAAGCAGGGAAGAAGCCAAAGCAATAATCAACATAATGTTTAACATTACTGGCATAAACGCTGCGAGCAAGAATCTTGAATGGGCGTTTAAGATAGCGGATAAAAATGCAGAGCCACAAATAAATATGCAATAAAAGAACATAATACGTGCAATAACAACCGTCATTTGCATTTTTCCAGGGTCTTCTGCAAACCCCGGTGCCAGAGCCCATATAACCAACGGCATTGCTATTTCAAATATTGCGGTTATACATAACAATATCAGCATCAACCACGAAAAGACATTTTTTGCAAAACCTTCGTCTTTCTTCATATCTGTATACATTGGAATAAATATTGCGGATATAGCACCTTCGCCTAACAAATCACGAAACAGGTTAGGTAATCTGAACGCAGCCAAGAATATGTCTGATAAACGACCCGCACCCAAAAATCTTGCAATCAACATATCACGGATAAAACCGAATACGCGACTTATCCCTGTCATCAAACCAACACCGAATATATTCCGCCCAAGTTTCATAATATTTACCTATTTTTTTGCTTTTATTTTTATGTGTCTTTCATTATACTGCGAATAAACAAGGGATTTCAAGTATGAAAAAAATCTTTTTATTATTGTCATTGTGTGCGGTGTTGACTGCGTGTGGTGGTGGCGAGGAAATTGTTGTTGAACGCCCACTGGAAGATATTTATCAGGAAGCTTACACAGAATTTAACAAAAAACATTATGAAGAAGCTGCAGAATTGTTCCAAACAGCAGAGGCGCAATATCCGTCTTCGCCATGGTCTGCAGATGCGCTGGTTATGATGGCGTATTCAAGATATATGGATAAAGATTTTGCGGGTTCTATATTGGCAATTGACCGGTATATGCGTTTTCATCCGGGACACAGGGATGTTCCATATATGATGTATTTGCGCGGAATGTGTTATTATCGTCAGGTCAGTGATGTTCGTCGTGACCCTGGTATGTCCGCGTTTGCATTACAGCAATTTCAACAATTGGTGGACAGATTCCCACACAGCGAATATGCAGAAAATGCGAAAAACAAGATTTTAATCTTGAAAAACTATATAGCGGGTAAAATTATGTATGCCGCCCGTGAAGATATGTTCAATAAAAATTGGACTTCTGCAATTACAAGATTCCAATCTGTGTTATCTGGCGCACAAGAAACCGTTATGACACCAGAGGCAATGTTCCGTTTAACCGAATGTTATACAGCGATTGGGTTGCCAGAACAGGCAAACGGTTATACCGATATGTTGCGTAAAAATTTCCCAGATAATGAATGGACCAAGAAGTTAAAATAAAAAAAGCCACGATTTGTGGCTTTTTTCTTATCCGTGATATTTTTGGTATAAATATTCATAATAAGCATAATCAGACATATTTTTGCATTTTGCATATTCTTGTTCCAAAAATTTTTCAACCTGTATTTTAGCAGCAGGTGTCGGACCAGATTGGTTACGATAATGGCTTGATGGATTTTCGTTGTATTTTTTCTGTCTTCCGCGAAATTCATCATAATATATTTGTCCAATACGCATCATAGGGCGAACAATGGTTGGATTTTTTACGCTGATTTCCAATGTCCATGTTCCACAAAAGCCGTCATCGCCACGACCGGCAGTATGATGATTCAATATAAAATTGCGTCCAAGGCTTGATTTACCGTCTATATATGGAAAATAGTTAAATGTTTTTGTTTCTTCATATGTTGATGCCAGATATCCAAATTGTGGACTTAATACAGCGCCTGTTTCAGGGATAACAAAATCAATAGTTTCTTTTTCTTTAAACGGGTCAACTAAAAATTTAGGGTTACGAAAATCGTATTCTGGGTCGCCATCAAGATATCTTTTATAAAAAACTTCGCTAACGAACCAATCGCGCATTGTATATTGTCTGTTTTGGTCGTATGGAATAAAAGGTTTCATACCCGCAGGAATCGTGCCTTTATAAACCTTGAATTCAGGGGCAAGGTGTAAATCATAACTGTTAGACCCCAAACATTCTATATCAAAAGGTTTAATCATAATATTTGGCAAACCATCAGGATTGTGAGGATTTAATCTCAGCATTTCAGATAATATTTCAGGACCACTAAGTTGCATAGGCGTTTTTCCTTGTTCGTTGGTCTCTCTCGGGCTCTCTTGGAAAAACTTTAATATAATAAATCGTTTTTTCAAGGTTTTTTTGTTGAGTTTCCAAAATAGTGTGGTATCTTCTAGAACATGAAAAAAACTTATTCTGGCTTTATAGCAATTATCGGACCAACAAATGCCGGTAAATCTACCTTGCTGAACCAAATTATGGGGCGCAAGGTTTCTATTGTTTCACATAAGGTACAAACGACCCGTACGCGTTTGCGTGCAATAAAAATGGTTGGTGATAAACAGCTGATTTTTGTTGATACACCGGGGGTGTTTAAACCGTCTCGTCGTCTTGACAGGGCGATGGTTTCCGCGGCTATGTCTGCCATGGACGAAGCGGACGCAGTATTGTTATTGGTTGATGCACAAAAAGGTATAACAAACACAATCAAAGAATTATGTGAAAAAATTAGTAGTCACAAAAATTTATTTGTTGCTTTAAACAAGGTTGATGCAATTCCTAAAACTGATTTATTGCCAATGGTTGCAGAAATATCACAATTGGCTAATTTCAACGAAATATTTATGATATCTGCATTGAAAAACGACGGTGTTGAACAAATGTTGTCTTCTTTGGCAAAGGTTATGCCTGAATCACCATATTTGTTTGATACAAAAGACGCTAGTGATGTTCCAGATATGTTATATTTGGCAGAATTAACTCGTGAAAAAGTTTATAAATATATTCACCAAGAATTGCCTTACCATATCAATGTTGTTACGGAACGTGTTGACCAAGATGACGAAGGTGTTCTTGAAATCTATCAAAAGATAGTGGTTGAAAACGAAGCACACAAAAAAATAGTTGTAGGCAAGGGTGGTGCACAATTAAAGAAAATTGGGACTGCTGCGCGCCATGATATACAAGACCAATGGGGTGTAAATGCCAGATTACATTTGTTTGTTCGCGTTGAACCAAATTGGGAAAATACGGCTGAAAATTATACAGAACAAGGGCTTGAATTTAAATAAGAGATAAAAAAAATGACAAAAGACACAATAAAAAATATTTTTAAGAATTCAATTTATGCACAAATGTGGAAAGAAAATCCACAATTCAGAAAAGATATAAAAACTGCTTTGGCTGTTTTTGGTTTTGGTGTATTGATGTTTGTTTATGGTTCTATCAAAGGTTGCACCATGGACAAAAAAACAATACAAAAAGAATCTGTCATTGATAAAAACATGAATTCTAAATTGTCGTTTAATACACTGCAATTATTCAAAAAATCAAACAGTGAATTACAAAGATAATTAAAATGTTGCACACATCTGATTTTGATTTTGAATTACCACCTGAATTAATTGCATCACACCCATTGCACGAACGTGATGCGTCGCGTATGTTGGTTGTTAATGGGCAAGATATATCCGATAAACATATTCGTGATTTTGTATCTTTTTTGCGTACGGGTGATGTCGTTGTTTTTAACAATTCCCGTGTTATTCCGGCGCGTTTTGAAGCAAGCGGTCATGAAATTACATTGCATACATCTAAAACAGATAAAGATTGGTGGGGGCTTTGTAAAAAATTCAACAAAATCAACATTGGCGACACATTGACAATGGTTGATGGTACCACATTGGAAGTATTGGATAAAGATGATGACAGTGGTTTGTTGTTGCACTTTAATTGCGATAATGTTTTTGATTTGTTGAACAAATACGGAAAAATGCCGTTGCCACCATATATGAAACGCGAAGAAGAAACCGAAGATAGGGAGCGTTATCAGACGGTTTATGCACAACCACTTGGGTCTATGGCCGCCCCGACGGCAGGTTTGCATTTTACAGATGATTTATTGTCAGAAATAGAACAGGCAGGTGCAAAAATTGTAAAGGTTACCTTGCATGTTGGCGCTGGAACATGGATGCCGGTTAAAACAGAAAATTTAGCAGAACACAAAATGCATTCTGAATGGTGTTGTATTACCCCAGAACAAGCAGAAATCATAAACAATGCAAAACGTATTATTGCGGTTGGAACAACATCTATGCGAACATTGGAATCTGCATCAAAATTGGCAAAAGAAAACGGTTTTCCTGGTCGTGTTATGCCAATATGTCAAACAACAAACATATTTATAACACCGGGGTATAAATTCGGTGCGGTTGATGTGTTGTTGACTAATTTTCATTTGCCAAAATCTACATTATTTATGTTGGTTTCTGCGTTTTCAGGTCTTGAAAATATGAAACACGCCTATGAACACGCAGTGTCGGAAAAATACAGATTTTTCAGTTATGGTGATTGCTGTTTATTATTCAAAAAGGATATATAAATATGAAATTTGAACCATCTTTGCACAAATTGTCAAACGGGCTGTGTGTGGTTCTGGACCCGATGGATATTGAAACGGTTTATGCTCAAATAACATTTTTCACAGGTGGTCGTGATGAAATGCCAGATGAATATGGCATAACCCATTTTTGTGAACATATGTTATGCAAAGAAACAACAAGGTTTAATTCTGCAAGACAGCGTATGGATTATCTGGAAAATAATGGCGGTTATTCAAATGCTTCGACCAGTTCAAAGCGTTTAACTATTTATGGTCGTATAATTGCTGAAAATTTAAATTTGTTGTTGGACACATTTGCAGACCAATTGCAAAACAAATTATTCAAACTTGAAACTATCGAAAAAGAAAAAAATATTGTCATAGATGAATTAAATCTTTCGTTAAATAATAATTCAGATAAAATGTCAGATTTCTTCGATAAAGCCTTGTTTAATTGGTATGTTCCAAATGGTCAAATTACATTGGGTAATGCGGATACAATCAAATCTTTTACAAGGGAACAATTGTTTGATTTTTTCAACAAACGGTTTTCTGCTAAAAATTGTATGATAACAATATCTGGCAAAATAAAAGATTCAGATGAAACATTATCATATATTGAAAAACTGTTTTCTTTCTTGCCGGAACACGATGTTTCCGAAAATACAGAATTGAAATATACACCAACCGTTGCACATAATAATCAAATCAAAAAAGACACAATTCATGTTGCTATTTTGTTTCCAGATTTAAGGGAAAATACATACGAAAACAGATTAAAAAATATAGCAATGGGTTATTTTGAACAATACTTAGCAAATGAATTATTGAACACAGTCAGATTTGAAAAGGGTTTGGTTTATGATATTTCAACGGATACATTTGGAAATGAAAAAAATGGCTTAAACGCTATCATTACGCAAACAACACCGGTACAAATTGCCGAAGTTGTAGCGACAATTGCGAAGACTTGCTACCGTGTGTATCAAGAAAAACAAATCACAGATGCAGAATTACAAAGGTATAAAAATTTTGATAAATTGCCAATGGCTGATTTTTTGGAAAATGCCAAGGCTCGTGCAAAGCGTATAACTAATTTTTGGCACCATTATAACAGATTATATGATTTTGATAAATCAAAACAGGAAACAAATTCAATAACTGTTCAAAATGTTATAGATTCATCAAAAGGGTATTTTGACGGTCCAATGTCCATTATAACCCAAGGTGCCGATTTCGAAGCAGATTTGAAACAAATATGGGAAAACAATTTTAAAGGGGATAAGTAATGTCATTAAAATTTAATTTGAAAGCGACAGACGGTAATGCCAGACGCGGGGAAGTTGAAACCGCACACGGAACATTTCAAACACCAGCGTTTATGGCTGTTGGAACCGCTGCAACTGTTAAAGCAATGACAATGGATCAGGTTGCTGCCACAGGTACCCAAGTTATTTTAGGAAACACATATCACCTTATGATGCGTCCAGGCGGAGATTTAGTTGAAAAAATGGGTGGTTTGCATAAATTCGGTGGTTGGCATGGACCTATTTTGACGGACAGTGGCGGTTTTCAGGTTATGTCATTATCTAATTTAGTTAAAATGAAAGAAGAAGGTGTTGAATTTACATCGCACATAGACGGCGGAATTAAACACTTTTTAAGACCGGAAGACAGCGTTCATATTCAACATCAACTTGATTCTAATATCACTATGGTTCTGGATGAATGTTTGCATTTGCCAACAACTCGCGACAGGGCTGAAAAAAATGTTGATATGGTAACCCGTTGGGCAAAACGCAGTAAAGACGCCTTTATAGACAGAGCAGGGTATGGAATCTTTGGTATTGTTCAGGGTGCAGATTATAAAGATTTGCGTGAAAAATCAGCAAAAGAATTGACGGAAATCGGTTTTGATGGCTATGCGGTTGGCGGGCTGGCGGTTGGCGAACCACAAGAAGTTATGTTTGATATGATTGCGCATACGACACCTTTCTTGCCAACAGATAAACCAAGATATTTAATGGGTGTTGGTACACCACTTGATATATTGGGTGCGGTTGAACGCGGTATAGATATGTTTGATTGTGTTATGCCAACACGTGCTGGACGCACAGCTCAGGCATTTACAAGACACGGGACAATGAATATGCGCAATGCAAAATTCACAGATGACGACAGACCTCTTGATGATAAATGTGGCTGTTCAGCATGTAAATTATCGCGTGCATATATACATCATTTGGTAAAATGTAATGAAATATTGGGTGCAACATTGTTGTCGCAACACAATCTGTGGTTTTATCAAGATTTGATGCGCGGAATTCGCGAAAGCATAGAACAGGGCAAATTCCAAGAATTCAAAGAAAACTTTATTGCTGAATATACAAAATCTGACAAGGAATAATTTATGGAAACTATAAAAATATCTGTTAAAAAATCTATCGAATTAAACGCAGATGACCGTTTATATATGGCAATGATAACTGTTTATGACAAACCAAATTATGCGGTTTATACATTGGGACATAATCGTTCAAATGGTGCATATTATTATATGATACCAAATGTACAGGTTGCGCATTTTACAAACAAACAAGACGCAGATTTATATCATGATACCATTGAAAATATTATGGATTATCAACAAAACAATGGTTTGATTGCAAAAAAGATAAAAGAATATGACACCGAAGAAATAGTTAAATTTTATAACGGTGTGCATGCGGGAATAATAGGAATAAATAAAACGCTTGAAAAACAAAAGTGATTTTTAATATCATTGAAAAAGAAAGGAGATTTCAATGGCAAAAAAACAAATTGAAGTAATAGATATGGACGGTAAAAAAACCGTAGCAAAGAAAACATCTTTTGTAACAAACACAAAACGCGTATTTGCGGTTGTTTCAATATTATGGATTATTTTTATAGCATGGTTTCCATTGTATGTAAAAAACACTTATTCTGGACCAATTAAAAAATCTATGGTTGTGTCGGTTTTCTTTGATTTACAGAGAAATATTGTTAAACAATACGAAGCTTTATTGGGCGGAATTAAAAAATCTATTAATTTGGAAAAACCAATTGGTGTTGCCATAGAAAAAGTTAAAATTGTAGAAAATCAGGTCGATAAAGTTACCAACACAACGGCTAAGGCAAAAGAACAAACAAATAAAGTAAAACAGGAAACTAACAAAATTTCTGCAATAACTGGTCTGGCTAATAAATTTGGCGTGAAAACGGGTGAAATAGACAAAGCTGTCAAAGAAACAAATAAAGCCGTTGCAAATGCTGATAAAAACATTGCAAAGGTTGATGCTATCGCAGACCAAGTGAATAAAAAATTAGATTCCGTGAAAAATGAATTGGTCAAAGTTTCCCAGACAGAAGTTGATAAAATGGTAGATGAAGCCATAAAACATCAATTGGATAAAAACAGCGGTGGTTTGGGAACAACTTTGTTGACTAATTATGGTATTAAACATGTTTATCCATGGCGTCCATCTTCATGGCCAGTTGCGACTAAAATTTATAACGACCTTGAAAAATCAAATGTTGGGGTTGTACAAATATTAACAAATACCGTGAATAAATATTTTGGTTATGTTGCATGGACATTGGTGTTTATCACATGGGCATTTGGTTTTGTCGTATGGATGATTGCTTTCAAGAAAGTAAAACAGGTAATCTCTCCGTTCATAGTTTGTCCACGTTGTGGTCATACATTTGCAGACAAACGAACAGTTATGGGATTGTTAAAGGTGTTTCAACCTTGGAAATGGTTCTAGGAATAAATGCCACCCCGTAAAAAGGGTGGTGTTTTTTTGATTATTATGATTGACAAATAATATTTTTAGTCTATTATATAAACAACATAAAAAGGCTTAAAAATGAAAAAACAAATATTATCTTTGGCTGTGTTTATGATGATGATGACCGGTTGTAAATCGAATTTTGCAGTCGTCAAACAAATTGGTGAAAGACAAATATTGGTGTCTGATGTTGAAACAAAAACCGAAAAAATATTTATATTTAACCGCAAATTTGGTGAAAGCACAGATTTTTTAAAATTTGTTAATCCGGGGGATACTGTTTTGATTCAGGCAAGACAATACGACAAAAACATAGAACAGGTATTGGAATCCAGAAACAGCAGTATTTATTTTAATGCAGACAGTATTTGTGCCAGATATGAACGCGCAAAATTTGATGCTGCTAAACAAATAATGTCAACACAAAATGTGAGACAATAAAATGATGGACTATTACACATTAAATAGAAAATATTCAGAAGTTATGAACAGAATTTTGTTCTTGCGACTTATAAATTCTGGTAAATCTAGCGTAAGTAAACAGCAGGATGTTATCGTTGCTGAAACATTTGATTTGGCTTATGAGATTTTGTTAAATTTTCATAATTCTAAAAGCAATACAAAACGCGAAAATTGCAGAAAACTTTATAAAAATGTTTTGGAAATAGTCCCAGGACCAGAAATTAAATCTGTAATGGCGTATCCTGAAAAATACGAAAAAATGGTCGCGTCAAAGAAAGAATTTCTGAAAAAGACAGCGGGCATGGTTGTCGAAATGAATGCTATATCATCGTATTTACAGAACAAAGCGAAAATAAAGGAATTATAACCCATGCAACAGGGTAAAATGGATAAATTTTTCAGTTTATTGCTTTTTACAGAATTACTTTGTTCTGGTAAATCATCTGAATCTGGTAAAATTCACAAATACATTAAAGACACATTTGGTATCGCAACAGAAATAGTCGTTGATTCCATAAAAAATATGAATGTGGCAAGATATCACAGGGTTATAAATGCAATTAAAGATTTAGATTTATCAAAAAAAGAAACAATTTTAACCCCTGAATATAAAGAATTTGTGATTTATACATATAAACGTTTTATAATGCGAACAGGTGATTTATTGCAAGAAAATACACCATTTTTGATGGAATATAATGATTATTTAACCCAATTGTCCCGTAAAACAAGAATAAAAAACAAGGCAAGATAAAAAAACACTTGCAAAGTTGTAAAAACTATGTCAGAATACCTTTCGCAAATGCGAGCGTAGCTCAGTTGGCTAGAGCGCAACCTTGCCAAGGTTGAGGTCGAGGGTTCGAGCCCCTTTGCTCGCACCA
>AUXO016780616.1_pt1 | contig 10549 bp, 9 predicted proteins | sample 768731 | NCBI WGS metagenome assembly AUXO01 (sample SAMN02715735, study PRJNA202380) | gut metagenome | biome: sheep rumen | host: Ovis aries | place: New Zealand: Palmerston North
ACTTCATCAAGTATCTTTGAAAGCTCATCATCAGAGTAGCAATACCAGGTCTTTTTATTTTTCTCCAGCTTATAAAGAGGAGGCTGCGCAAGATATACATGTCCCTGCTTTATCAGCTCCGGCATAAACCTGTACAGGAAAGTGAGCATAAGAGTAGCAATATGCGCTCCGTCCACATCGGCATCTGTCATTATTATTATCTTGTTATATCTTAATTTTGATATATCAAAATCATCATGTATTCCGGTACCGAAAGCCGTAATCATTGCCTTTATCTCGGCATTTCCGTATATCCTGTCGAGTCTGGCCTTTTCTACATTCAGTATCTTTCCTCTTAACGGAAGTATAGCCTGAGTCGCTCTTGACCTGGCTGTTTTTGCAGATCCTCCTGCAGAATCTCCCTCAACTATAAATATCTCACAGTGTGAAGGATCAGGATCGGAGCAGTCGGCCAGCTTTCCGGGAAGAGACATACCGTCAAGTGCCGACTTTCTTCTGGTAAGATCCCTTGCTTTTCTTGCTGCAAGTCTGGCCCTTTGTGACTGCACACTTTTTTCGCATATTATCTTTGCCACATTTGGATTTTGTTCAAGGAAATATGTCAGCTGCTCTGAAAGAAGAGACTCCACAGCCGTTCTTGCCTCGGCATTTCCCAGCTTCTGCTTTGTCTGGCCTTCAAACTGGGGATCCTCGACCTTTATTGATACTACAGAAGTCAATCCCTCCCTTATATCCTCTCCGGTAAGGTTTTCTTCGGAATCCTTTAATATCTTTGATCCCCTTGCATAATCATTAAATGTCTTTGTTATAGCGTTTCTGAATCCGGTAAGGTGCATTCCGCCTTCAGGAGTATTAACGTTATTTACGAAAGAAAGGGAATTTTCATTGTATGTATCGTTATGCTGCATAGCGATCTCTATATAAATCTTATTTCTCATTCCCTCGAAATATATGACATCATCATAAAGCGGAGTGGAGGCTTTATTTAAGTATTTAACAAATTCCTTTATTCCGCCCTCATAATGGAAATACTCTTCTCTCTCCTGACCCTCTCTGAGATCGTGCAGATCTATACGGAGACCCTTTGTAAGAAAAGCTGTTTCTCTTAATCTCTGTCTCAATATATTAAATTCAAAAATCTGGGTTTCCTTGAATATCTCCTTATCGGGAAGAAAAGTAACCTTTGTACCGTGCTTTTCTTTATCACACTCACCTACAACAGTGAGATCCTTTGTTATATTTCCTCTCGAAAAGCTCTCTTCGTATATCTTTCCTTCGGTATACACATTTACGGTAAGCCATTCCGAAAGAGCATTTACGACAGAGGCTCCCACACCATGTAAACCTCCGGATACCTTATATCCGCCGCCGCCGAACTTTCCTCCGGCATGAAGCACGGTAAATACTACCTCAAGAGCCGATTTTCCGGCCTTATGATTTATTCCTACGGGTATCCCTCTTCCGTTATCCTCCACGGTTATTGAATTATCCTTATTTATCCATACATGGATATTATCACATACACCGGCAAGAGCTTCATCAACCGAATTGTCCACTATCTCATATACAAGATGATGAAGTCCTCTGCTTGAAGTAGTACCTATATACATTCCGGGACGTTTTCTTACAGCCTCAAGTCCCTCAAGTATCTGTATCTGATCGGCTCCGTACTCAACATCCGCCGTGGAAATATCCTCCCTCATTTCATCGGATGTTATTTCATTTTTTTCATTTTCACTGTTCATTATTTACCTCTTGTACTTTTCCGTTATTCACCTTAAAGCATTTATTTATTTCAAATCTGTTATTAACAAATTCATCAAGACCTGTACATGTGATGATAGTCTGGGTATCACCCAGATTTTCAAGCAGATATCTCTGTCTGTTCATATCCAGTTCGGAAAGCACATCATCAAGCAATAATATAGGAGTATCTCCTATAGCTGCTTTTATTATCTCTATTTCCGAAAGCTTTAATGATAAAGCAACTGTTCTCTGCTGACCCTGTGACCCGTATTTTCTTACATCTATATCCTTTATATTTATAAGCAGATCATCTCTGTGAGGACCTATGGATGTACTTTTATATCTTAAATCCTTATCCCTGTTTTTTTTCAGTCTGTCAGCATAATCTTCTTCATCAGTGTTAAATTCATATATTATATCTACTTTATCATTATTCCCCGATATATTGCCATGAATAGGATTTATTATTTCATTAAGCTCTTTTATAAAGTCTTTTCTTCTCTTTATTACCTTTGAACCGTAGTTAACAAGCTGATCATCCCATATATTCAAGGTATCGGATATATCATTTCTGTTATCACAGGTTTTTAAGAGCTTGTTTCTCTGATTTACTATCTTGTTATAGCTTGAAAGTGAAAACAGATACTCCTTATCTATCTGACAAAGAGTCATATCAATAAATCTTCTTCTTTTATCCGGACCGCTTTTTATTATCTGCAGATCTTCCGGACTGAATAATACTATGTTTACTATTCCCAGCAGATCAGCAGCTTTTTTTACCGGAGATCCATTTATTGAAATTGCCTTTCTTTTATCTTTTCTAAGCTGTATCCCTATTTTGTAATCAACATCATTTTTTTTAAATAAAGCTCTAATAACTCCGTAATCTTTATTAAATGATATTATTTCCGAATCATGACTTCCTCTGTGAGATTTTGTGGTTCCCATTAAATATACCGATTCGAGTATATTTGTCTTACCCTGGGCATTATCTCCGAAAAAAATATTGGTATTCGGAGAAAAATCCACATGTATCTCTTCATAATTTCTGAAATCGGTGAGTTCAAGATATTCTATTATCATCAGATTATCCTGATCTCCTTTTCATCATAAATAACTGTATCCCCTCTATGTATCTTTTTTCCTCTCATTTCACATACTTCACCGTTTACTTTTACAAGACCTTCATTAATTACGGTCTTTGCCTCGGCACCGGATGAAACCATATTACATACCTTGAGAAGCTGGCCAAGCTTTATAAAATCTTCACCTTCTCTTATACTAAAATTATTCATCATCCCACAGTATTAAAGTTTATAGGAAGTATCATATAATTATATTTTCCTGCATTGTCCTTTATATAACACGGAGCCTTTGCATTCATAAAATAAATATCCACTTTTTCATCATCTATCACTCTTATGGCATCAAGCAGGAATCTCGGATTAAATCCTATCATAAGATCAGATCCCTCCTTATCGATGGAAATCGACTCATCCATCGCTCCTATCGGTGAGCTTATCTTAAGCTCCAGACTATCATCATTTATATTTATTATTACAGGCTTTTTATCATTTTCTCTTACAAGAAGAGTAGCCCTGTCTATACAATCCGAGAGATCCTTTTTATTGATGGATATCTTTGTGGCATATTCATTGGATATCATCTGATCAACATTAAAATATTCACCCTCGATAAGTCTCGATACCACTACTGTATTATCAAATTCAAATACAATGTTGGTATTTGTAAAATATACGTTTACAACCTTCTCTATCTCACCCGAAAGTATCTTACTTATCTCATTGAGGGTTTTACCGGGTACTATCACCTTTAACGAAGGATAATTCTGTCTTAATTCTATCTTTCTTATAGATATTCTGTGACCGTCAAGAGAAATCACTCTCAATGTATTACCGTTAATATCAAATAATTCACCGGTCATCATCTTATTATTCTCATTCTGAGCTATGGAAAAAATGGTCTGTCTTATTACTTCCTTTAGTGTAAACTGTGATATTGTAATAAAATCATTTTTTTCAACATCTTCAAGATAAGGAAACTCGTTTCCGTCCTTACCGGCTATTGAAAACTTTGATTTTTCACAATGTATATTGACTATATTTTCAGATCCGCTTTTAATGTGTACTATTCCGTCAGGAAGCTTCCTTACCACATCCGAGAAAAGCTTTGCGTCTATAGCTACTATACCGTTTTCTTTTATATCGCCCTTTAATTCCGTTTCTATACCTATCTCTGTATCATTAGAGGTGAGAGTTATCTTTCCGTTGGATACTGATATAAGTATGCATTCGAGTATAGTCATGGTGGTCCTGGAAGGAACCGCCTTTGAAACTATATTTACCGAATTGACTAGATCATTTTTTGAACAATAGATTTCCATGATTTACCTCTTTCAGACTGAGCGTCTTTTATAAATATATATATTATTAGTTATTAGTATAGTATTAGTAGTAGGTACTGTTGATAAGTTGAAAACCTGAATAATCCTATATTTTACAAGTAATATTAATGATAATTGATTGTTGATTTAAAGTTGTTCAAGCAGCTTTTTTATTTCTTCTATTTCCGTTTTTGTACTTGTGCCTGATGATATCTCATCGTTAATTTTGTTGATACTGCTGATAACTGTTGAATGATCTCTGTTACCTACAGCCTTTCCCACCTGATCCTGAGAGCTTTCGGTCATATTTCTGCACAGCCAGGTAGCTACCTGTCTGGGATGAACTATATCCTGAGATCTTTTTTTTGAATTAATATCATCAATGGTTACCTTATAGTATTCGCATACTGTTTTAATTATATCGTTCATGGATATACGTTTTGATTCATTTACCGAAATATATTCGGATATGGAGCTTTTAACTATATCCAATGTTATCTCATGATTTCCGAGTTTTTTAAGAGCTATTATCTTATTAAATGCTCCTTCCAGCTCTCTTATATTATTTTTTATATTAGTAGCAATATAATCTATAATTTCATTTGAAAGGCTTATATTGTATATTTCAGAGTATTTCTGAAGAATAGCAGCTCTTGTTTCATAATCGGGAGATCCGATTGAAGCAGTAAGACCCGATTCAAATCTTGTCTTTAATCTGTCTTCCAATGTCTCCATATCCTTTGGAGGTTTATCGGAGGAAATGACTATTGCCTTATTTGATGAATGAAGCTCATTAAATGTGTGGAAAAACTCCTCCTGAGTTGATTCCTTACCTATTATAAACTGTATATCATCAAGAAGAAGACAGTCCACACTTCTGTACTTATCCCTTAGCTTTTCCATAGACTGTACTCCGGTCCTTATAGACTGGATCACTTCGTTGGTAAAGGTTTCACTTGTGACATAAAGTACATTTTTGGAAGGATCACTTTTTAATATATGATTGCCGATAGCATGCATAAGGTGTGTTTTTCCTACTCCCGGATTACCCCATATAAATAAAGGATTAAATTCCGTACCGGGATTTTCGGCGACAGCTATTGATGCCGACTGCGCAAATTCATTATTTTTTCCTACTACAAATGTATCAAATGTATATTTTGGGTTTAATCCTGTTACATTATAATAGGAAGAAACAGGTTTAATTTCTTCCATTGGTTCTGAAGTAAGTGTGATAAAAGAGATACTGTAACGCTTTCCGGTAAGCTCTTCAACAGTAACCTCGAGTGGAGTTTTATACTTTTTATTATAATAATCAATGCCGGTACCTTCATACTGGTCGAAGGGAATTATTATATTTAATACATCATTGTCTATCGAATCTATTGAAAGAGGTTCAATAAATGTGCGATAGGCAGCATCAGACATATCATATTCTGATTTTGTCTTTTTTTTGATATCTTCCCAGACTGAATTAATATCGATCATAAAAAGCATAACTCCCCATAGTGATAATCCTTGATATTTTACCATTTTATGATAATAAGGTCAAAAATATGAATAATGAGGAATATTTATCCACAAAAAATTGTTGATAACGTTATTAAAAGTTGACATATTTTATTTATATAAACAATTTATTTCATTTATCAACGTTATCTACATTATAAATTATGTACTTTATAAAAATAGAATTTTTAATGATTTATATAAAATATAATATGTTATTTGATAGTAATTAACTACTTATCCACATTTTTTCCACATAATGTTGATAATATTACGTAAACTCTGTTAATAATTTTAAAATTCTTGACTGTTATTATTTATTGATATAAAATCAAATGCGGTATTTTCCGTGTGGACAGGTTCTATACGTGGGATTTGCAGCATAATAGCAATCCTGAATATATAAGGAGGTACAGCTATGTGGATGACATACCAGCCTAAGAAAAGGCAGAGAAAAAAGGTTCATGGCTTCAGAAAAAGAATGAGCACAGCTAACGGACGTAAAGTATTACAGGCTCGTCGTCGTAAAGGCAGACATAAGTTAACAGCTTGATCTTATATGACCGCACGTTGTGTGGTCATTGTTTTTCTGATCTCAGGTTGATTAATACTGAAAGTCTGAAAAATAATATACAATTCCGAAGTGTATATAATGAAAAAAAGGCTAAAGCAGACAGATATTTTGTAATGTTCATACGGGAAAACGGCCTTGATCATAATAGACTCGGAATATCCGTGAGTAAAAAGGTAGGCAATTCTGTCGTAAGACACAGACTCACGCGGTTGATAAGAGAATCATACAGACTACATGAGGATATGTTCAGTAGTGGTCTGGACATAGTAGTCACGGTACGCGGGGTAAAAAATAATCCTCAGATAATTCCATTGATCGTCAGAATGAAGAGACAGGATGTTGACAGATCACTTATTTATCTCGCAAAGAAACACGGTATATATATAAATTGAAAAAAATACTGATTTATATAATAAAAAAATATCAGAAATATATTTCTCCGATAAAGGGCACGAAGTGCCCTTATTTTCCAAGCTGTTCAAATTACGGATTGGAAGCTGTTGAAAAATACGGCTTTTTTAAGGGTGGTATCATGGCAGCATGGAGAATACTGAGATGTAATCCGTTTTCAAAAGGAGGAGTAGATCCTGTTCCTGATATTAAAGAAAATATTTATATGATCGTTAGGAGGAATAATTGACAGGCAGTATTTTACTTACTCAATATAACGGAGCCATTTTGGGACCTATAGCAAAGCTACTCGGTATATTGATGAATTTCATATTTAATATACTTGACAGTATAGGAATACCGAATATAGGTCTTTCGATAATAGTATTTACCATAGTCATATATATGTGTCTGATGCCTCTTACCATTAAACAGCAGAAGTTCAGTAAGCTCAGCGCAATAATGAGCCCGGAGCTGAAAGCTGTTCAGGAGAAATACAAGGGTAAAAAGGATCAGGATTCAATGATGGCTCAAAATGAGGAGATGCAGGCCATATATAAAAAATACGGAGTATCTCCTTCAGGTTCCTGTATTCAGCTTGTCATACAGATGCCGATACTTTTTGCTCTTTACAGAGTAATATATAATATTCCGGCATACGTGGATAAAGTAAAGGAAACTCTTCTTCCTTTGGCTGAACAGATCTTGGAAACAAAGGGAGCGGCTGAGTTTGTAACGGGATTTGACGTTACAAAACAGCTTACCAACAGTGATTTCACCACTACAAACGGGATAATAGATATATTAAACAGAGCCTCAAGCGCACAATGGGCTTCGATAGCGGAAAATTATCCCCAGTTTGAATCATTTGATTCTGTTTATCAACAATTTACAAGATATAACAATTTTTTGGGATTAAATATCGGAGATACTCCCCTGTTTATCATAAAAGATGCTTTTTCAAGCGGAAAGTACATTTTGATAGTGGGAGCTGTACTCATTCCTCTTCTTGCTGCAGCAACACAGTGGATAAATACCTTATTCATGCCTCAGCAGCAGAATTCACCGGACGGTGATAACAGTATGATGCAGTCAATGAAGATGATGAATACCACAATGCCTCTGATATCTGCTTTTTTCTGTCTTACTCTTCCCTGTGGTATGGGAATATACTGGATATCGGGTGCAGTGATCAGATCTATCCAGCAGGTTCTTATCAATAAGCATATAGACAAGATAGATATGGATGCCCTTATTGAAAAAAATAAAAAGAAGCTTGAAAAACAACAGGCAAAGCAGGGACTTTCCCGTGGAGATCAGATGAAGAAGATGGCCGGAACATCTACCAGATCAATATCTTCTTCAAATATGTCAGATAAGGAAAGAGAAGAAAAGATAGAAAAAGCAAAGCAGTTTTACAATGAACACAAAAAAGAAGGAAGTATCGCTTCCAAGCTGGATATGATAAATCAATACAATAATAAAAATAAATGAAAGGAAATAAAATGGATTTCGAGGAATTTTCAGGAAAAACAATAGAGGATGCTATCACTGAGGCTTGTACCAAGTTTACTGTTACATCAGACAGACTTGATTATGAAATAATAGATAAGGGCAGCTCGGGATTTTTGGGATTAAACTCTCATCCTGCGATAATAAAGGCTCGTCCCCAGCAGCCTATCCCGGAGCCTGTTTCTTCGGGTGTAACCGAAAAAGCGGATTTCAAAGCTCCTGTTACGGAGCCTGTAAAAAGAAATATTTCTTCCGATGATAAGGAAAATGTTATTAACACTGTCGATAAATTCCTTACGGATGTATTTAAGGCAATGGAGATAGATGTTGATAAGGAGATCAGATTTGAAGGTGATGACAATAATCTCTCGGTAATATTAAACGGTCCTTCGATGGGTATGCTCATTGGTAAAAGAGGACAGACACTTGATTCTCTTCAATATCTGACAAGCCTTGTGGTTAATAAAGGAAAGGGCGGATATATAAGGGTAAAGGTAGATACCGAGGACTACAGGGAAAGAAGAAAAAAGACACTTGAGAATCTTGCTAAAAATCTTTCATATAAGGTAAAGAGAACAAGAAGACCCGTTACTCTTGAGCCTATGAATCCTTATGAAAGACGGATCATACATTCATCTCTTCAGAATGATAAATATGTGACCACACATTCTGAGGGAGAAGAGCCCTACAGGAGAGTAGTTATCACATTAAAGCATTGATAAAATATGGATCATAACAGTGATACAATAGCTGCTATAGCCACTCCGTTAGGAAATGCCGGAATAGGCATTATCAGGATTTCAGGAGAGGATGCTATAAGAATAGCGGACAAGGTGATAAGGTCAAGGTCAGGAAAGAGCCTTGACCTTTTTTCCGTACTTTCTCATACTGTCCACTACGGATATGTAATGGACAATGATGAAGTGATAGACGAGGTCTTATGTACCGTATTAAAAAGACCAAGATCATATACTGCTGAAGATACGGTGGAGATAAGCTGTCATGGAGGAATGTTTGTATTAAACAGAGTTCTTTCACTCATTATATCTCATGGGGCAAGACAGGCCAGAGAAGGGGAGTTTACCGAAAGAGCATTTCTTAACGGAAGGATAGATCTCTCACAGGCCGAATCCGTAATGGATATCATTTCATCGGAAAATGAATTCAGCAGAAAAAATTCTCTGTCGCAGTTAAAGGGCTCGGTTCGTGAGAAGATCACAGAGCTCAGAGAAAAAATAATACATGAATCTGCATTCATAGAAGCCGCTCTTGATGATCCCGAGCACTATGATATAAATGATGAATATAAGGGAAAGCTTAAGAAAACAATCGCGGGGATAAAGGAAGAGATAGACATTATATTAAAGGATGCCGAAAATATCAGATTTTTGAAGAACGGTGTAAACACTGTGATCACAGGGAAGCCCAATGCCGGAAAGTCATCTCTTTTAAATCTTTTCGCGGGATATGATAAAGCGATAGTAACCTCCGTACCGGGTACTACGAGAGATATAGTGGAAGAAAAAATATCCCTGGATGGTCTGATACTTAATATCACAGATACGGCAGGAATAAGAGAGTCATCGGATGAAGTGGAAAAGATAGGAATAGAAAAGGCCAGAGACTGTCTGGACAGAGCAGACCTTATCATATATCTTGTCGATTCATCTGCAGAAATTGACAGTGATGACGAAATGATAATGGATGCGATAAAAGGAAAAAACTATATTACGGTTCTCAACAAATCTGACCTGAAAAGAAATGCCGATACGGGTTATATAAAAGAAAAAACAGGTAAGGATGTAATGGAAATATCCGTAAGGGAAAACAAAGGAATAGACAAGCTTACGGAAAAAATAAAGGATATGTTCATAAAGGGTAATTTATTGGACAGTAACAGATTATTCGTTACAAACAAAAGACAGATATCATTATTGAAGAGGGCATATGAGTCACTGGTACTGGTATGCGATTCTATAGAAAAGGGTCAAAGTGAGGATCTCTATACGGTCGATATGATGGATGCATACGCAGCCCTGGGATCGATAATAGGAGAGGATATATCCGATGATCTGGCTGACAGGATATTCAGTGAATTTTGCATGGGAAAGTAGTATTTGATTATGACGATCAATGATTATGATATAGCGGTAATAGGTGCGGGACATGCCGGATGTGAAGCCGGACTTGCATGTGCAAGACTTGGTTTGAATACAGTCGTTTTCACGGTAAGTATAAACAGTGTAGCTATGATGCCATGTAATCCGAATATCGGCGGCAGCTCCAAGGGTCATCTTGTAAGAGAGCTGGATGCCCTTGGCGGAGAGATGGGAAAAGTAATAGATAAGACATTTATACAGTCCAAGATGCTGAATAAAAGTAAAGGACCTGCAGTTCATTCACTTCGCGCCCAG
>AUXO012591845.1_pt1 | contig 10548 bp, 17 predicted proteins | sample 768731 | NCBI WGS metagenome assembly AUXO01 (sample SAMN02715735, study PRJNA202380) | gut metagenome | biome: sheep rumen | host: Ovis aries | place: New Zealand: Palmerston North
TCCTCAAAGCAAAAGAAAGATTGCTGTATGTGTCTTTCTCAAAACACTATTATTCGCGCTCTCCCAATTGAGCTACCGCACTCATGATAATCACCCCAGCCAGCCATGATCTGGCATTTCCGCCTTGAAAGGGCGGTGTCCTTACCCATTAGACGATGGGGCGTTAAGCAAGCAGTTTAATGACATACTCAGGTCATTTCAATATTATAATTTGTAAAAGAAACGAAGCCTTAGACGAGTGCTGCCCTCGCGTCACGTGGTTGGAAGCCACGTATTCTACTGTTAAACTACTAAGGCATATTACAAGGCGGGAATTATACGCTATAGAGTGACAGTCTATTATAAAAAGATTGCTGTGCCCGCCTTTATAGTTACATAATAGCTTTCAATTAAGGGTACTTATTTTAAAGTCCAGTGCCCTAAACAAGGACTTGGTACCATTATGACTCTTATTCGCCTTCAGTCTGGGGGCGCTACCCCGCATAGGCATTGTCTTCGCTTTTGATTTCTCTTGTTTTCGTACAAGATGGATATTCGCCGACAACCAGCTCTATTGTTCCCTACGTCAGTATTAGTTTTTGTTTACGCAGCCTTTCACTCACTGAGCTGTACTGCGGTTAATCGTAAGTGGCTATCTTACTTTCACGAGCTTTAAATTTATATAGCGGAACGAAGCACTATCCGCTCATTTTAAGCAAGACGGATTGAAACTCAATTTTTCCTAAAAGCAGATTTGATTTTTTCAATTTATTGCTGTTCCCGTCTTTATTTATATGAAGTACTTATTTGTCCCACAAGCATTACTTGTCGCGTTAAGTGCTTTTCATATCTTACATAATTATTATAATAAAAATTTTTATAAAAATCAAATGATTTTTTAACCTCACTTAATTACGGGAGGTGGGGTCAACCAGATGTCTTTAGGACAATCTGTTTCTTCGTGCCAATCATCAAGTTCTCCGCTCATATCTAAAACATTAAGCATAGCTCGTAAATCATCATTGTCAAACGTCATAGTTATCAATTCCTTTCTTTCATTTTCTAAAATAATTATAACAAAAATTTTCAAAAAAATCAATAAGGAAAACAACCCCACTCACTATCTTCTGCCGCATTTCTCATTTCCTCTTGTTCAAGGATATTCTGCATAAAACACCAATTTTCATAAGTGTCAACAGAATAATCAATGGGTAAATCATTGTGTTCATCAAAGCCATTATCATAGAGCCAATCACACATAATTTCATCAAGATATTCATTATGTTCGCCATCTTCTATTGTGGCATATGACCAAAAGCTAAAATGATAAGAATAATCTTCCCATATTAAAGTCATTTCATATCTTGTCTTTGTCATAAAGCATCTACCTCTTTCTTTTTTATAATTTATTCATTTCTTACTTTCTAATACTATTATAATATAAATTTTTATAAAAATCAATTAATCATTTTACTGCTTGAATATTTTTTTATCTACCCAATAGAAAATACTACCACCAATTAAGTTAGCTACAATAGTATTACCTAACGTACCTAAATGCAACCACATCAAGCATAAATATAATATTGGACTTGATAATTGCCATCTCAATAAGTAAAGTAAAAAAGACTTTTTATTTTGCATTATATCATTCCTTTTGCGGGCAATCGTGCTAAACTACAGTAAAAATCTACCCCCAAGATGAATTGAACATCTATCTTGTTGTTCGTAGCAACATATTCTATCCGTTAAACTATGAGGGTATAAGAATTTAAAGCAGGTTATTGTTCCACTATCAACTACTTACAAGGTCCTCTTACCCAAGCCTACTATCGGCTTAACTTTATTTTTTACCCTCGCAAAAAGCCGCAATTATGAGTCATTATTAAAGTGTACTAACCTTGTCTATACGATACAGCACGTATGCACTATAAGCAGATTCGAACTACTTCCTCTTTAACGGGTTAATTTCAGTCTACAAGGCTTCCCGCAAAGACCGCGCCACAATGAGTTTTTTAAATAGGAGTACTAACTATCCTCACTTCAAGCTCTTTCGAATTAGGTTTTAAACAACGGGAAGAGCTTCCCCTTAGAAAACGTCATTCAAACCACCACTGTCCAGTTAATTTAAAGAGAGAAGAACAAGCTGGCTTTTCGTTTTTTCTCTTGTACTTTTAATTTATTAGAAGGTCTTATTTATCGAGGGGAACCTTGCTCCTCTTTTGCAGTTAACACTTATATAGAAGACTAACTACTATCTTCTTGGGTACTGCAAGTCGGATTGTACCCTCTATCCGCTTGCTCCATTTTTGCATTTCTCTGGATTACTCCCATTTGTCTCCTGCGGGAATGCGTAAGACAGGAGCAGTCATTCATAAAATTTACTTCGCTGACTATTTGACGAAGCCACTCTTGCAAGAATTGAACTTGCGGAGACCTTGGTTAGGTACTTTTACACTGTGAACCACCAGAGTGATAATCATATGCGGTTTCCCGTTTAGGTATCTTGAAATCGAAAACCGCAAAACTCTAATTTATTATCCTTTTTGTGATGCTTTTAGTTTAACGTCACCACCGCATACATCGCGCGTCTGGACATTTTAGATGAGAGCCTACTTCGTCTCACCCTGTTTATATTTTATTTGAAAACATAAGAAACAATATTGCGGTTAAGACTCACAGTCCTCTCTATAGCTGATTTTACTTCTTACTTATCCGACTAACTATATCTGTTTCTCTTTTCACTTTCTATATATATTATATATTAATTTTTTTAAAAAATCAATGTGCTGATTAACCTTGATTTTTATTTTTGTGGAAGTCTTCCCAAAAGTCTGACTCAATGATTAAATTATTCATTGTTTCAAATATTTTCCAAGAATGGAGGAACTCCCAGTCAGACACGTTGTACATCATACGAACTTCCGCAGTTTTTCTATCAATGAACTCTAAATTATGGAATATAGTCCAAGAGCCATCAAAGTATGTATGAATTTTCATTTGTGCGGAGCGGCAGTAAAAACGCTCTCCAAACACATCTTCTTTTAGTTGTCTGTTGAGTGCTCGAATATGAGCATTTACTTTTCGCTTCATTTTCTTAAACTCTTTTGAGCGTTTCATTGTAGCCACTCCTCTCTTAAATAATATTTATTCTTTTCTTACTTTCTATAAATATTATAATATATTTTTTTTGAAAAATCAATTAGTCGTTTTATCTGGTTTATATATAAATTGACTTGTCTCAAGTAATAGGTCTTCAAGACATAAATTATTTAATCGTGTATAAGGGATACGTATTAATGGTATATTATTATCAACACACCATTGATTTTTTATTTTATCTCGTAATTGAGTATTTTCAAATTGTTCTTTTGTATTCCAACCCCAATTTTCACATTTAAAATGTTGTTGTCCATCATACTCAATTAAGTATTTATTATCTATATAAAAATCAAATTTTGCTTTATTTCCTGTTTCAAGCAAACAGGTTTCAAAAGTCATTTGCGTTTGATAAGGAATATTTTCTGCTCTAAGAAGTTCTCCTATACACTTTTCTCCTGCTGAGTATAAACATCCACAAGAACGGACTCTACCACTTCTTAAATCACTACCACTAACATTATGTATCTTTCCACAAGAACATTTACATTCCCATAAAGAACTACCTTTTTTATTTTTTCCAATAAATTTAATAACTTCAAATTGACTTGTAGGAATCCCATGTTCCCACATTTTCCATCCTGTCATATCTATAAACTTAATATCATGAACTAAACAACCACAAGATAAAACTTTACCTTCTCTTATGGTAGTTCCAAGTGCAACAATTTTATTTCCACATTCACACATACAATTCCAAGCAACACGACCATTTTTATGAGGTGCTTGGTCAATAACTGTTAAACGACTGTCTTCTACTCCATGCTCTTTCATTACCCATCCAGTCATATCAATTTTTTGAGTATTTGTAGTTTTACGATTTGAATTATGACCACAAGTTTTTGTATCCCCTTTTACAAGATGATCTCTTCTAATACTTTTTTCCTTTCCACAATCACAACGACAAATCCAATATTGTGGTTTATCTGGATCCGGTCTAACTACAGTTAATTGACTATCAGGTACACCATGTTCTTTCATAATCCAACCTGTAAGATCTTGTACTTTTCTTGACATATTTTAGCTCCTTTATAAATTATTTAGCTCCATTTTATTTTTATATATACAAAGAAGAGGGTGGAGCTGTACCCTCTTATCAAGGAAAGAGCGACTTTCCTCTATCTTTATATATTTTATATTATTGCTTAATTAGCATAATATACTGGGACATTAAATTTCCTACCAAATTGATTACCAGCTGAATGTGAAGCCATATATATATCAATAACATTATTGCCCATAGCACCGGTATCTTCAACTATATACTCATGTCCATTAATAATAATATGAGTACCCATAGGTATTGAATTACAAGCTACAGTTCTTCCTTCAGTTGGAGTAGTTCCACTTGCAGTAGGGCCTCCTGCCCATTTTCCACAACAAAGTGAACAATTACAATATGCAGTAAGTTGAAAGCTTCCTATATAATTACCTTTAGATGAGGTAGCTGCTTTTACTTCGGGCTGTTTATCTGATAAGTAAGATGCACTGCACCATCTTATCTCCCCGTTGGCGCACACTACCTCTGCCCAATCTCCATCAATTGCAGCGACCATAACACGAGTTCTGTAAGGAACTGTTTTCACTACGTTGTCTGCAATCTCTGGCGAAGTTCTTATATTAAGAGAGTCTGCTGTTACATATTTATAAGTTGTTGCGTATGCGGAAATGGGTGCTATCCACAGTGATAAGCATGCAATGCCCGCACCAATAATCATTTTTAAATTCTTCATTTTATTTCGTCCTTTCTTCATTAGCTCTTGCAAGCCTTTGTTGAAAGACAGAGTATAACACGGGTGCCAAACCGTACTTAAAGCATTCTCGCGCTAAAAATGGCCTCTAACTCTATCTTTATTACCTCTTGTGAGGTTTTATTCTTCAAGTTTCGAGCTTCATCTTGGTTTGATGAGCTTAGGCAATACGTATTGCTTGTATTCATTAAAAAACGAATACTTATATATTATGAAAAATATAAAAAGTAACTTAATCACTTTTGACCAAAAGCAAAATAAGCCTTTTTATTTTCATCATACATATATTTTATCAAAAATTTTTAAAAGTGTCAAATTAGACATAAAAGGCAACTGATTTAGCCTTTTGATTTATATATTTACAGAATTTATCTGCATCATTTTTATTTTTAAAGCAATAAACTAAAGTTTTTCCATCATAACCTTGAATATTTGCATTAAAAACGGAGACAAGTAAGGCAATATATCTTTCAAGAGACAATCCTAAAAGGCGGGCTGGAGTATACCATTGATTACCTTGCTGACCTATTGCATTAATATCTCCTACGTAAAAAGAATCAGCTCCATTTTTCCACCAATCAAGTTTTAAAACATGTGCTGCCATACTTTCTCCTCCTTTTGATATTTTATATTATACCAAGCTTAGCTAAAAAATCATCAACACGATTCTTTTCTTCTGCGCTTGGTTCCGCAATTTTAGGTGTGCTGCTTTTATTAAACGTTCCGGTTGCCTTAGTTTCAGATGCTGTTGTATTACTCAAATTAGCGGGTACAATTTCACTACCATCAGGTGGTTCAATATTTTTTGCTGCGCACGTACAAGATATTTTTATCTGTACAAGACCAGAATCAGGATCCTCTATAGGTATTCTTATTTCTTTATCTACTGCAAAAGCACCCGGAAATACTTCAAGTATTTTATTTACAACTTGTTCCTTTGCTACAGTTCCTCTTGCCATAAATTTTTTACTCCTTTCTTTCATTTTCTATAATTATTATAATATATTTTTTTAAAAAAATCAATAAAAGAAATGGCGAGGTTTAACCTCGCCATCAAGAAAGAGAGATATTATTCTTCATCAAATTCGCCTGTGTAAAGTCTATAGGCGGTTCTTATACCTGCTTCAGTTTTAACCTTAGCCTTTTCAATCTGTTTAGATTCAATAAGATTTTTAGTTTTTGCAGAAAGGCCCTGTGGTGTGAGTTCCTCACCAGTCTGTGCCTGATAAGCTGTTACAAGTTCATTTACAGTCTGGAATTCATCTGTAATAAGACTCTTGATGATATTCTGCTTATCATCACCTTCTGCGCGTTTCTTAGCTGCGCGTGCCTTGTCAGCTTCACGTCTCTTAGCTGCCTGTTCCTCTTTCTTTACAAGATATTCCTCAATTACTGCTTCGTTGGGTGTACCAGCAATAGCTTCTCTAATAAGTGCGAATACCTCGTTCTCTGTGATTTTCTTTTCTACGTTTTCTGACATAATAGTGTCCTCCTTTTAATCTTGTTTTTTTTGTTTGTATTTCTTGTTTCATCTTACAAATATATTATAACAAAAATTTTTAAACTTTTCAAGTAAAAATTTTTATTAACTTGTTATTCTTTAAAGAGTACAAGAGTGACCACACATATATTCTTCTAAAGTTACTTCTTCTATCTCTAATGTTCCTAATGAACAATCAAGTATATTATTGAGTTTAAGAAACTTATCTTTTCTTTTGTCTACTTCATCTTTTATCAAAGTTTCAAATATCCCATCATTTGTGCATTTTGTACGACATACATAAAAATCAATATAAGAGGGAACTCCCCAAACAATTATACGTTGAGAAACATAATAATATCGATCTTCAGGTTTCTTTTCTACACTCTCAAATTCAATATTAGAGATTGTTTCTTCTTCGTTAAGACTTTCTTTAAGTCTCTTAACAGCTTTTTCTTTTGCTTCTTTTTCATTTTCCGCCTCAACGGTAATCCATTCTTTATCTCTTGACGTATAGTCATAACTTATAGTTATATTATATTTACTCATTTTCTATTGCCTCCTTTATTACTGCGGGAATATCGTCCTCCGCAACAGTCAACTGATATGAATTTATTATAAATTCGAGCCAACAATACTTATTATTATATTTGCTACAGTCTCCTGCTTTATGTGTTGTAAATAATGAATTGCACCAATTATCAATACTCTCACGAAATGAATATTCTTTCCAACCTTCTACTTTTTCTAACTCAGAAATATATGCACGAATAAGTTGAACCGCAGTTGCTAAGGAATCTGCTCCAAATTCCATAGGCGGTAATCTATAGGCATTATCTCTCATTTCAACATCAAAAATTATCATATTATTTTTACCTCCACTATATCGACCTTCAAACAATAAGGATACCCTTCATGCGTATATTCTATATTATCATCATAGTCTATAAATCTATGTATCTGATAAAATAAAGCATCATATTCTCCTGCTCGTGTATCTTTATCATGGTCACTTTCTTCACCTATATAAGTTTCCCAATACCAATCATAGAACATATCCATACATGATATTAAGGCTTTTTCTACCTCTTTTTTTGAAGTGAATATACCTACAAGCTGTTCATGATTAGCAATATCTGTATCATTAGTTTCCCATATTTCTCTTGCTACATATAAAGTTATATTCATACACCTCATTTCTTATTTTCTAATACTATTATAACAAAAATTTTTAAAAAAGTAAAGGCGGAGATGATCTCCGCCTAAAATGTATCTTATTATTCTGTTGTAGCTGGAATCATAATAGCAGAATTATCTCCTGTTATAGTTGTAGGAAGTTTGCCATCCCACTTTTCAATCCAAGCCATACGAATGTTAGCTTCAGTAATTTCTGCATTTTTAGCTTTATAAGCATCTGCTTCTGCTCGAGCCTGAACAACTTTCTGTTCTGCTTCTACCTGAATACGAGCAAGATCCTGCTCAGCCTTGAGAGCCTGCTGCTGTGCTGTCTGCTTTGCTTCAATAGCGGCATTAAATTCCGCACTAAAATCAAGACTGACAATATTTACTTTATCAATGTTTACACCATATTCACTCATTGTATTACTGATAGTATCGTGTATTGCCGCTGATACGGCCGCACGTTTAGTAATAAGTTCCTCTGCTGTATACTGAGATATTACACTTTTTACACCTTCCTGAATTGCGGGACGAAGCAAAGTATTTTCTACATCAGTACCAACCTGTTTGTACAGGGATAATGATGCTCCACTTGGTACATCATAATTTACACTAATATTGGTATGTACTGTCTGTAAATCTTTACTTGCGGATTCACCTTCAACGTCTGTTCGTAAAATATGATTATCTACATTTGTTACTGTTGTTATAAAAGGTGTTACAAAATGTAAACCTTCTTCATAGGTATAAGGCTGGACGGCCCCAAATTTCTTTACTATACCTGTATTAGAGTTTGGTACTGTACGAGCGCCGCTTATCACCCCAATGACTATAACGCAACCTATAATAATACCTACTCCTGTTGTTATAACTTTACCTATTGTCATATTTGTTTTTCCTCCTTTAATATATAAGGGTAGTTAACCCAAGTTTACATTATTCGTGAAATCCGCAATAATCAATCAATACAGGTCTACCATCAAGTATACCTCGATTTTCATCTCGTAAATCAGATAAACCAAAATCAGAAATAAATTGCAATAATATTTGAGTTTTTTCTTCTCCATAATATTTAAGAGCAGAAGCTAACCAAGAAGTACCAAATAGTTCTGTAAAACGACTTTTTGGAAGTTTCTTTTTTGAAGCTTCTTTTAATTCATCAGAAACTCGATAAGAAGTTTGTAATTCATCTTCAAAAGTAGATTCTACCTCGCATTTCCGCTGTATATAAATAGGATAACCATTATAATCAAAAAGCCATTCAGTTGGTACAAAAATGTCGTCTAAACAATATTCTGCTGCATATTCACTTAATGCGACTTCTGTATCACAATAGTCCCAAGCATCCCTAAAATAATTAATAGCTTCTCCCGCACTAACAAAAGGCTCTTTTAAAGCAATATAATCTTCGTCATTATACATATCTTTTAAGATTTCTTGCTGACTATCATAATCAAAAGTATCCTCTTCTTCTTCTGGCACTGGATGTTCTATATAATAATTATTTTCATAAGTACAAAAATCCATACGAAAACAATTAAATGGTATTTTAACAATATAATTTGAATGGGGCGGAAAAAGAACTAATTTGGTAGCTCCCATAGCAATTTGCCAAGAAAAGCAATCTTCATAATCTTCATTACAAGATGAAAATAAACAAGTACTTTCAGGGTCTCCAATATAGATCCCGCAATTATCAAGTTCTTTTGTTACCATTTGAATTAATTTTTCTCTTTCTTCTGTTGTTAACATAGTTATACCTCACGAAATATAAACATTCCAAGAAACTATTTCTTCTGTTTCACATAATTCTTCATCAAGCTCTTCAAGCATTTCATTTGTTGCTACTTCAATAAGTTCTTTATATTTTTCTGAACCAACAGCATGATAAGTTTTGTATGTATTTGTTGTAATAATAGTTTTGTTATTTTCTTCTTCTTCATTAGCTATTTTAGCTTCAAGTTCTATTGTTAAATTAGTTATTGCCATAATATCGCTCTCCTTTTTATATTTTATTTTCTTTATTTTACATATTTATTATATAATAAATTTTTTAAAAAAACAAGTGCGAAGAGAATTTCGCACTTGTTACAAAAGGAAAGTAATAAATAAGTATGATAAGTAATTTGCCTTATTCTATAGGTTTCAAAATACAACGAGATAAAGTTGTAATTGCGGAGCCGCCATAATATTTGTCAGAGTGATCTTTTACTGTGCCCGTTAACAAAACTGTATCATTAACTTCAAAAGCTTCAAAAGCAGAACTTGTAGTAAACCACTGAAAAATATTCTCTCCCGATTCAAATAAACAACAGGTTGAAACACCATACATAGATGGGCTACACTGTCTTGTAGAAAGGAGGCGCGCAGGTATATTACGCAGTCTTTCTCCTATTTCGCCCACAAAATGAGAATTAGGGTATTTAGGAGTTTCTTCTGCAGGTTCTCCTTTCCCCATACGTTTAAGCATCCATTTAACCTTATCAATAGGTTCAAAATCCTCATCATAACAATCATCAAATTTAAGCGGGACTAAGGTATATCCGTCTGGTACCTTGAGTTGCTTATTGCTATGCCAGCCCATCGGTTGCGCGAACGTGAATCCCGCTTTCTTTAATTCATCTTTAATTGAATAAGTATTTGGACCAACTACCGCATATGTTATTAAATCCGCATTAAAACCTTTTATTTTTGCATAACTTGCTTTATCACCAAACATATCTTCATTCCCGCCTTTCTTAATTAGCTATTGCAAATAACTTTTTTGGAAATAAACCAATATACTGATACTTGCCGTCAAGGAAAGCATATAGGTTACCAAATATATCTTTAGTATATGGATTAATAGCTTTAAAATTATCAAAATAATAATAAGCACCTATTGTAAGTTCTTTATAACCACTATTTGAAACACATACTGTTCTAATCATTATGTTCCTCCTTCCTTATTCTAAGGGTACTGCTGTTTTTAAACAATAATAAAAGAAACCAACATAAAAT
>AUXO014299117.1_pt1 | contig 10547 bp, 10 predicted proteins | sample 768731 | NCBI WGS metagenome assembly AUXO01 (sample SAMN02715735, study PRJNA202380) | gut metagenome | biome: sheep rumen | host: Ovis aries | place: New Zealand: Palmerston North
GACGTCCAGACCTCCCCGGGTACCACACGTTTCTTTCTCCCCATCTGCCCGCCGCATCTACCACAAACGATTCCGTGTAGTTATCGGACTTCGGCCTGCATGGCGGTCTTATCCACGTTTATAGCCTGATATGCGGTTCTTGTTCATCGGCCCAGGGATTTGCCCTCGGGTTAGTATGTTCCCCGAATCCAGCTTCCTTCAGATTCCACCTCACGATGGACACCCTTGCTTTCGGCTGTATCCTTCCCACTACCGGGTGGATTCCGGACTTGCACCGGTTAGAAACGTGCGCCGCCGGGCGCACCATAAAATAGATCCGCCATCATTATGATCGCGGATCTATAAACCCATATTTCTTTAATAATTGAAATATGTCTTCAAGTAAAGATGGTTCAGTCAGTCTCTATCCACCCAATCACTCCTCCAACAACTGCCGCTCCTATTGTCACCAGCACGCCTATCCAGCTATATACATCCGCTATTTCATATAGGTTCTGCCAAACACCTCCGGCCAGTGGAATCTCCATCACGATCCCTGAGAATGCGTAGATCAGACTGGCAAGTATCCTGAAGAAGAGGTTGCAATCTTCCCCATCGAAATCCCAGTTCTGGATGTTCAGGCATAGAATTACTGCAGCGCCTACAAGGTAGACGATCGTCAGAAAGGCGCAAAGTCCAACGGACTTTGTATGAACCGGGTATAGGAACAGGAGTCCGATACAGCAGATGAAGAATGATGTCAGAAGAACGTTCATGGGCATACTGATCTGTGGGATGCGCATCAGTAACACGATGATCGTTTCCACGACCAGCAGGACCACCAGGTAGTTCAGGAAGCTGTGGCCGGGGACTATATGCTTGGCTCCGGGCACTACCTCGCAGATCATGACGCTGAATAGGGCTCCTCCGGAGAATGGTGCAACGAAAGATGCCACTCCGATAATGCTGAGGAACAGGATGCCCATCAATGCGATACCAAAGACGAATGCTCCCACGATTGCCACTGCCATACTTGAACTCTCCCTTCTTTGCTCACTCTGCAGGCGGTCCTTCTCAGAGGCAGCCTGATGTATATTATTAGTATCTCTCTAATTACATATTATGTCCGAATGGGGATACTGTAAATATACATTTTGAAAATTTCCAGATATAATGGAAGAAAGTTCAGGTACTGAAAAACGATTGGCATGGAGATGGAAAATAGGATGGGTAATACTAAGAAAGCAGGTGTTTACGAGGAGAATACAGAAGACTCTCCGATTAATCTTGCAAAACGGTCCAGAGAGATCCGGACGCAGCTGGGTCTCTCTCAGAATGATGTGGCGAAAGCCCTTCATGTGACCAGAGGCTTCATCAGCAATGTTGAGAATGGTCGGGTCAATATGTCCATGCGACTGATGATCTATTACGCCAAGTTGATGCATGTGTCCTTGGACGAGATCGTCGGGCTGACGAATGCACAATACCTCAGTACAGCTTTGGATTACGAGATTATGGAGGAAGTCTCCAGGCTTTCCCTGGAAGAGAAAAACAAACTGCTCTCCAGTCTGAGGTCCCAAAAGCACAGTTCAGAAAACTGAAAGAAGGGCGTCCCGGCAATGAGGCGCCCTTCTTATCTATATCTTACAAAGTTTCAATATATTATTTGTTTACATATCACAAACTTTCTGGTGGAATTTTCGTTGTTCCCATCTTATCTCAGTTATAATGCACATAAAATTATTTCTTCATTATTCAAATCGTCAAATTGATTGTGTGCTATCAATTTTTGCGCTTTTGGGAACGGATTTTTCTTGGAAAAAGAGCTGCGATTGAAGCAGGAATCAGGAAATCGGAACATTTCAGATCGTGTCAAACCGCGTCTGTACAGGATTTTTTCGGCCTTGGGGATACAAAATAGGTACAAAGGCGGTTTTGAGCCATTTTCGCCTTTCTGGCTCAGGGCAAAAAAATACCGCAAACCCTTGATTTTACTGGGTTTGCGGTCAAAGCTGCTGACCAGAATCGAACTGGTGACCTCCACATTACCAACGCCCGGCAACGGTATTTTCAACATGGTCTACCGTGCCAGAAATGGCTTAAAATCAACGTTTTTGGTTCCTGCTCCGTTTCATATTCTTTCCCAACATAGCTCCCCTTTTAAGGAGATTGTTAGGCAAATGTTAGGCATGAACACTGTAGTTATTCTTATCATCCGTTATCGGGAAGAAAAGCTGAATCATCACTGATACGATTGCAGGAGCAAAGGCAAGCCCAATTGTCTACAATCGGTCGTAACCACAAAGGCGAACGGTCTGAATCCTGAGAAGTATCTGGATTATCTTCTGACCGTGATTCCGGAACACATGAATGATATGAACCGGAATTTTCTCGCAGATCTGGTTCCCTGAACTGACAAACTTCCTGTCTCTGTCAAAACCAGGATTTTCGAAAAACTAACTACTGAAAAGCAACCGATCTTCGGACTGGTACCCACTATTGAGCATTTGCATCCAAAAAGCTCGAGAGTTTAGTACTCCAAATTTCGATTTCTCATAATAATTTTTATTATACTGGATTTTTTATCTCAATCAATGTGTTCCATATACATCTTGCCACAAAATCCATACCAGAATCAGAAGCATGTATTCCATCCTCTTCATACATGTCTATGGATGGATGAGTAGAAGAAAACTCCCACCAATACTTTCCAACTGGAATTAGCCTTATTTTATTCTTTTCGGCAACCTCTTCGTGTAATTTGTGAATTTTAATTTGGTTTTTCTCATCATCAACACGCGTCCACGTCTCATACAGTAATGGTATACTACCGACATTTCTCGCCATTGTTGCTAAAGTACTTACGCCCTCTTTAAACTCCTCAATAAACTCGATAGGATAGGAATGATCTTGAATAATAATGAAATCGTACATTCCATACTTGACGTTAAATTTTACATCAGCCTCTTTAACATGCTGTGACAAACGCCAACCGCCATGTGCAATCATCACAGTGTGGCAATCTACTCCATCTCTCAAGCCTAGTAACGCTACCTTACGAGGCATATCATGATAGTATGTATGACTATTTCCAATAAATAAGATATTCATTTTTATCCTTCTATAACCATTTTATAAATATATTCAACTTCCTTTGATAAAATTTCTTCTCCCATCTCAGCAGTAGCATCACGCGGGTCATAAATCACTTTATGATCCTTACCTATTGCTCCGCTATCTGCAATACCGTATTGATAATAATAAAGAGGTACTGGTTTGGGGGGTAATTTGTTTAAGTTTACCATCTCTGGGCATATTCTTAACATGACAGCAGTTTCTACAAGTCCTGCATGTCCTAAGCCGTAACCACATTCTTTAGTCATGCAAAAAAATGATTTTACTTTTATCTCAAGATTTGACCTTTCTTCAGCCAATTCGTTCAATATGCTTTTCTGTGCATACGATCCATGTCCATTTAATAATATTATTCTCTTGAATCCCATATTAACAGTTAAAACAATATAATTATCAATTAGTTCTTTAAAGGCTGAACTCTTCCAATACTGACTTTTTATTGTATTCGAGGGGAAATCCATACCCCATACATTATCTTTCTCGGGAAGACCAAGCTTTTTTAGAGATTCAGGACTTCTTTTACATTCTGTTCCACAAAATATAGGAGGATAAACTATTCCATCAATTTTCTTTGAAACTCTTTTTGCCACTTCATACGCATGTAAAGTATCTACACCAAATCCAAGATGATAGCTGTGCCATTCAATCGACCCGATAGGAAGAATTATCCACTTATTATCCTGAACTGCAAGACAAAGCTCATCTGGGTTTAATTTTTCAAATGCATAATGGCTGTCATTCATCATTCTTTTACTGCCCCTGATGTTAATCCCTGGATGAAATATCTCTGCAGGAAAATGAATATTATCGTTACAGGGATAGCAGCAATTACACTTGCAGCCATCATATATCCCCAATTAGTTGATCCCATTCCAAGGAAAGTCATTACTAATCCACTAGCAAGTGTTCGTTTTGCATTATCTGTTACAAGTGTCATAGAATAGAGTAAATCGTTCCAGCTCCAAACAAATCCATAAATAGCAATTGTAATCATTCCCGGTACAGCAAGTGGGAAAATGACCTTGAACATAATTGAAAATTGGTTGGCACCGTCCATTTTCGCACTTTCGATTAACGCAGTTGGAATTTGGTCAAAATAGCTTTTTAAAGTCCATGTGCCAACAGGGAGCGTAAATACTACGTAACTTATTAAAAGAGACCAATAGCTTCCAAGAAGGCCAAGTTTCTGCATTATTGTATATATGGATAACAATAAAATTGCCTGTGGGAATGCTTGACTCATCATGAACATCCCCATTACAAATTTTCTACCTTTGTAACGAAATTTTGAAAAGCTATATCCAGCAAATGAACATACAATTGTCGCAAGTAAACTTGAACCAAAAGATACGATTAAGCTGTTACGTAAATAACGCATAATCTTTTCATCTGTAAGAATATGGACAAAATTTGATATAGTCTTTGGGCCAGTAAAAAATGCCAGAGAATATGTATCTGATGTAGGCTTAAGGGCTGTATTTATCATCCATAAAAACGGAAAGAATACAAAGAATCCTATCAATATCAAAGATATCCAGAAGAATATACGAAATCCCTTTGTTTTTCTGAACATTGATAAAATCCTCCTTAATCAGAATCCCTCACCTGTTTCAGATATATAACACTGAAACATGCAAGAATAATTGCCCAAATTGTTCCAATAGTTGCGGCTTTACCCATATCCCAATTTTTAAAAGCTGTCTGATACACCTCTATAGATAACACTGTCGTCGCTCTTGCTGGGCCACCCTGAGTCATTGTCCATGGGAGATCAAAGTGCTGAAGATTTCCTACCATACCCATTGCAAAGATAAGTGATGTAATTCCTCTCATATTTGGTAACACAATTTTTGTAAAGCATTTCCAATTACCGGCTCCATCGACCCTTGCTGCTTCAATCTGATCAAGCGGTACTCCTTGAAGGCCTCCTAGGAGAAATGCCATATACCATGGTAACATTTGCCAAGTTCGAGCAATAATTACACACAATAAAGCCGTTGAAGTCTGTCCAAGCCAAACAGTGTTTCCATTTAACCCAACAGATTTTAAAAATCCATTAAGTACTCCGTATTGGCCATTAAATATCCAACTCCACAGGAATCCGATTGCAGTACCGGGAATAATCCAATCAATTAATGTAACGCCTCTTAGGAATTCAGCCCCTTTAAATCCTTGATTCAGAATAATCGCCCAAATGAATCCGAGAACAAATGGAAGACAAGTAGCACCAACAACAAAAAGCACAGTTGTTAGCATGGTTTTTCCAAAATACGGATCATTGAATATCTTGACATAATTTTTAAAGCCAACAAACTTCCATGTCTGAGAGATCATAGATCGGTCTGTAAAAGACATACGTATTGCATCAACAAAAGGGAAAAGGATTACTGTACAAAACAATGCTAAGCCAGGAAGAATCAGTATTATTCCTGTTTTCTTATCTGTTAGTTCTCTTTTTCTTCCAGTGCGCATTCTTATTGTCCTCCAGTCTCCTTTGAAGACTTTCAAGGTCATCTTCCTAACATTATGGCCTTGAAAGTCTCTAATTATTACTATTCCAGATTCTTAGATCTCTTATTCAGCTGCTATTCTCGAAGCGGCTTCATCAAGTGCTTCCTGGGATGTTTTCTGTCCGAGAAGAGCAAACTGGATCTCCTCTGTAAGAATATTCTTGATCTCGTTAGCATTTGTCATACGAGCAGTTTCTTCAAGTCTTGCAGTCTTTGTCGATTCGATAAATGTGTTGATATAAGGATCATTTTTCACTACATCAGAATTTGCTGCAGACTTTGTTGTGGGCGGCATTCCACCATTCTTAAAGTAATCAAGTGTGATCTCATCGCTTTCTAGTACTTTCGCAAGAGCAGCGGCGTCTTCCTTGTATTCGGAATTCTTATAAACAACGAGCATTCCACCCCACTGTACCGCCTGCGGAGTATCCCCTTCCTTTAATACAGGTCTCAGCATCGCAGAGCAAACATTTACAACATTATCGGGGTCTACTCCATTGGAAATAACCTGACTCTTCGCAACAACTGCATCATCGTAAAATGCTACTTTGCCCTGTGCAAACATTGTCCTTGCTTCACTTCTGCCTACATCAAGAGCAATATATCCTTTGTCATAGAGGCTCTTATACCAATCAAGTGCTTGTACAGCTTTATCGTTGTTAACGATGATATTCCCGTTTTCATCCCAAATCCCGCTTCCAAATGTCCAAAGCCACGGAACAAAATCCGCTCCACAGGTGGCATCTTTCGTACTCAATGCATATGGAATAATGTTAGGGTCATATGCTTTGATATCTGCCAAGCACTTCTCGAATTCATCAATTGTCTTTGGCGGTTCTGTCCATCCGGCTGCCGTAAGAATCTCCGGATTATAAACCATTGTGATTGCGGCCATAGTCCAAGGCATTCCATACTGTTTTCCATCAACATTTCCAACTTCTAGATAGGACTGTTCAAATGTGTTTTTCATGTAGTCTTCTCCAACAACATTATTCCAGTCCTCAAGTACTCCCGCCTGAACAAGAGTGTTGAAAATGCTAATGTCCGCCTGTGAAAGATCTAGTTGTTCTCCACTTTGACATCTAATAAGAAGTTGCTGTGCTGCATCAGACCATGTGAATCCTACCCACGTCACATCGTTTCCCGTCTGATCTCTGTATGCCTGCATCATGCGTTCGAAAATCGGTTTACTTGCTTCCTCTTCTCCTGACCATCCTGCCCAGACAATATTTGTTTTGTCATCAGCATAGGCTGCAGTTGCGCTACCAAGCACTCCTATAGCCATAGCGGATGCCATTAATGCTGCAACGACTGTTTTCCTCATAGTTCTTCTCCTTTCGAAATTGCATCTTTAAATACACTGATTTGACAAATATGTGCTTCTTTTCCCCAAGTAGAATCGATTAAAACTTTCAATTTTGAAATCTGTATAATCTTAGGAAGCGTAATGACACACATCCGTCTCCAGTTGTTATTTATCTCTGCTATCGTTGACCAGGGCTCTCCTTCCCTCCTTTCCACCTGGACTCTCATGTTTTTTATTAAATGTTCAGGCATCATACATCGCTTTTCAAATATATGGCTTTCATCAAATCTTTCAGCAACGCTTGATGGGATTTCATGGCATAAATCAGGATCCAAATATATCCTTATTTCTCTAATCGATATTGTGCCCGGCCAACTTAGGGTTATCCATGATGGATCACTGCTCTCTGCACTCCATAGATTCATTTGGGAGAACGGACGAATATAACCATTAACAATATTTTCTGGAAGGTATTGATTCACATCCTCAATCATTAAATAAGGATTATAAAATTTTTCAGAGTACTTCTCTCCTATCAATATTCCAGGTTGCTCATATTTATTCAGTTCGACATAAACTCCTTCTGTATGTTGAAATCTTAATACACAAAAACAATTTGTTACTTCTTCTGGAATATATACCGAAAGCTCTTGTTGACCGGGTTTAATCTCTTTCACATAATTTGAAACGATATTCTTATCAACAAACCTATTTGGCAAATTTGACTTCGAAATTTGTATGGTAATATTTTTACTTGTATTTTGTCTATTATCGATTGAAAGAATAATATTCTTTGCATGATTTATAGGTAAAGAAATAAAGCAATCCCTTTTTAACGGTATATACTTACCTGATTTTTCTGATCTATATTTTAAAGTTGAACTTGCTTCGACTCTCACTTTTTCTCCAAGACTATCGTCTGAAATTTTTCTATTTAATATAAACATGTCTTCGCGTAGCAAGTTTCGTGTCAAAATGTCGATTTGATTATCAACCACCATTTTGGGATCACATTTAACACTATCGCATTGAGCTGCTAATACACCAGCAGCTTGTCCAGATAGAGCGCACGTGTTCATTAACCGAGTAGATGCAAATGCATCATGTTCAGTTCCAATAATCCTTCCTGCAAACAGCAAATTCGAAAAATCTCTATTGAACAAAGATCTAAAAGGAATTGAATAAACATTAACCGGAATCTGTTCGCAATTATCTTCCTCGCTTCTAATTCCTTCAGCTGGATGGGTATCCAAATACCATCCACCATAGAATGCGTTATCTTTGAATTCTCTTCCCTCGAGAACATCTTTTTTAGTTAACATATAATCACAATAAAATCTTCTTGACTCCCTCTTTCCAGGAACCACCCCAGCCCAACTAAGGGTATAGTTCTCTGCATTTGGGTATTTCCCACTATTTTTTACATAATTCCATATGCCGTACAATAATTTCTGAAGTTCAATAAAAATATCCTGGGAGTCATTTATTGTATTCTTTAATCCTCCGAACTCGCACCACCAACAATCACATCCTGTCATTTTCTCATTTATTATTCTGCCGCCATGGTTTACCAAATTATCTATATAGGGAATATCATATGCAAACTCTGGTGCAATAAAGTTTACAGGTTTCCCAGTATCAACTGAATAATACAGAATCGAACTACTCATTAACCGTAAAGAATCATCGTTACCACAATACTTTTTATCACCTATTTCATATGGAACTCCTGCCATAGCTCCAATTGTTCCATCCCCAGTTGCATCAATATAATAATTTCCCTTAATGCAGTAATGTATTTCACTCCCCTGTTGCGTCCCAGATATGTTCAAGATTCTATTACTCTTGGTACTGATTGAATCAATATTTGTATTCAATAAAAATCTTAAATTTTGTTGTTGCATCACTGCGTCAAGTAATACAGCATCCCAATAGACCACATTAAAATCTTTGTTCACATACAGGTTGCGTGTTTTCAATTCGCCGAGTATTCCCATTTCCTCGCTATAGAGATTTCCGCCACCTGTTGCGCCTCGTGTCCATACGCGAATTTCACTGCTAGAGTTTCCTCCGAAAACAGGCCTATTTTGTATCAGAAGTGTATCATGCCCCATACGTGCTGCTTCTATTGCAGCACACACACCTGCAAGTCCACCCCCTACAACTACTATTGAACTAGAAATTTCAACTTCTTTCACGTTGTTCCCTCTGGAGTGCACAATATTACATTTTGAATGCGTGCTATTCGGCAATTTGCTCAAATATCATTTGCTATGCTTAGATAATAACAGCATTTCGACAACAATATCTATAATTTTCGATTGATTTTCTGGATTATTCTGCTATATTATGAACTAGGAGGAGTAAGAAATGGATATTTGCAAGGACGACAATCCCTATAAGAAGATTGGAGAACTGTTGAGATACTATACAGAGATCTATCACCTACAAATCTGTATAAAAGATTTCTATGGCTTTATCCCTGGAAACAAGGCCTTAGATCAAGTTTTGCAGCCCTATCTAGCTCACACAAATTCTTTCTGCATGTATATGAAAAGCTCTACGGCATCATATCATCGTTGTCTAAAGATGATCAGGAAGATGTATGAGAAAATAGAAAAAGAGAACTGCGAATATTTCTATGGAACCTGCCATGCTGGGCTCGGTGAATACGTGATTCCAATACGTTATGAAAAGACTTTATTAGGTTCAATAAACATAGGATTTTTTCAAAAGGATCCAATCATTGAATTTGGTAAGATGAAACATACTTGTGAAATAATGCCGCTACTTCATTTTGATTACGCTAAACAATTATACAATGAGTCTATTGAAACACCGGCTATTCGTTCCGAAGAATTATTACCTACGTTCTTTCTTCTTGCCGAATATTTAGGCCATACTCACGAAATACTCGCAGTTCTTCATCCTGAGCTCTCGAGATTCCGTTACTCATCATCTAACGAGGATGACATTCTTTCGCATGCTCTGAATTTTATAAATATGAACTATTATCACCATATCTCTGTAGATGATCTAGCCTCCTTCGCGCACTGCAGTCCTTCGTACCTGAGTCATATTTTTAAGAAGCGTACGGAGATGAATATTAATTCATATATTAACAGAGTGAGAATTGACCATAGCAAGGAGCAATTGGAGCATGCTACGTCCTCAATTGCCACCATTGCCCTTGACTGTGGATTTGAAGATCCTAATTATTATAGTAAAATATTCACAAATATTATGGGTATTTCACCAAGAGAGTATAGAAAACGTTTCCATAAAAACTCTAATATAATAGTAACAGAGTAATTGTTAACAGCAGATAATCATCATTATTTATTTGTCTTTCCTAACTCTCCCCTCAAAAAAACTGAGAGGACTCACATCCCCTCAGCTCTTCTTTTGCCCCCTTACACTCTTCCTGCAGCAGCTCGATCCGTTTACTACCGCCTCTCGTTTTCTCCCTGCAGCATGTGCATCTGTTGGGTGGCATCTGCTTCATTTCATACCTAACATGGCACTGCATTTTGCGCCGCTGAGCGGACACCGGTGCGTTTGCCGGCGGACACTCGGCGGCGGCAACGGACAGCGCTTTAATCAGTCACTTTCCGTTC
>AUXO017137838.1_pt1 | contig 10547 bp, 9 predicted proteins | sample 768731 | NCBI WGS metagenome assembly AUXO01 (sample SAMN02715735, study PRJNA202380) | gut metagenome | biome: sheep rumen | host: Ovis aries | place: New Zealand: Palmerston North
AATTATTGTAGGTCGTACTTCTTCAATTATTGAGACAAGACTTTGGACACATGGTTGCATACTAAATGCTTTAACACATCTATCTTGTTGCCACTCTTCATCATTATAAACAACAGGTGAACTTTTACGGTGTTCAACCATTTTTCGATGTTCTTCGGCTTGACGACGAGCTTCTGCTTCCCTTTCTTTTCTACGACGTTCCTCTCTTTGTCTTCTTTGATATTCTTCTTCCCTTCTTCTTCTTTGTTGTTGCTGTGCTGCCATCAATAGCATAAATGCTGCTGCACTCATTTTTTTCTCTCCTTTTTTCATAAGGTTCAAAAAAAGACCTTATGAATTCTATATTCATAAAGGTCTTGCAAATCATTGATTTATATACTCCGGAATAATCGTACTGACGGAAATATATATTAAGCTACTCTCCTCTAAGTAGTTTAAATTATACCATATTTTGGTTAATTTTTCAAATATTACCATTCTAAAAGACATCTTATGATGTCTTTTAGTTATTTATTCTTTCTAAGCCATCTCCTGCTATGACATAGGCTGGTACATCAGCAAATCTATCTACGTTTGGATCATAAACTGTATTATCTCTAAAGACATTATCTAGTTTTTCTTTGATTTGATCCTTAGTAAATGGTTTTGGTATGTAATCAACAAATCCTGCTGCTAAGTAATGTTCTTTAGCTCCTGATACAGCATCTGCTGTTAAAGCAATTGTTGGAACATTGAACTCTTTATTTTCTTTTAGTTTTGCTAATGCTGTTTCGCCACTCATCTCTGGCATCATGATGTCCATTAGAATTAAGTCATAATTTTTATTATTAACAAATTCTATTGCTTCCATACCATTGTAACATTCATCTATTTCCATGTTGAATGGATCTAGGGCTTTTCTGGCTACTTTGATATTTAGTTTATTGTCATCAACAATAAGTACTCTTTTTCCTTCATAGTTGACTGGTTGATCATTAGTAACAACTTTAGTTATGTATTCTTTAGGAGCTGATATTTTAGATATTCTTTGTGGTAATTGAATTACAAAGATAGATCCTTTACCGTATTGAGATTGGACGTTTATTTTGCCACCCATCATTTCAGTCAGTTGTTTAGTTATTGCTAAGCCTAAACCTGTTCCTTCTGTTGTAGTATTTTTTTCGACATCTAATCTTTCAAATTTATTGAATAATTTAGTAATGTTTTCTGCTTTAATACCACGACCAGTATCTTGAACAGTAATTATTAAATTACATATATCATCTTTATTGATACATTTTACTGATAAGTTTATTTCACCTTGGTTAGTAAACTTAATAGCATTAGTAATTACGTTGTTAATAATTTCCTTAACGTGTAATTTATCACCTATTAGTTCATATGGTATATCTTCTGCTATATCAACGTTAAAATCTATTTGCTTTTCACCTATACGAGTTTTATTTATTTTGCATAGATTTTCTAATTCTTCTCTGAAGTTATATGGTTTTTCTACTAATTCCATTTTATTAGATTCAATCTTGTTAATATCTAAGATATTACCAACTATTTCAAGTAATGTTTCAGATGCATTACGTATATCTTTTGAATCTTCTACTACTTCTTTTGGAACCTGATCTTTATAACTTTCAATATCTTCTGATAAACCTACAATAGCATTAAGTGGTGTTCTTATTTCATGTGACATACTAGATAAGAAATCTGATTTAGCATTATTAGCTTTTTCCGCTTGTTCTTTTGCTATCTCTAGTCTTTCTATCATTTTTATATCAGGATTTTCTAATGTGAAATACATCGTTAATGTTACTACCGATGCTAGAAATTCTAGACAGATGAATTCTGGTACAACTGCTCTTATTATTAAGTCGATTACAATAAAGACTAGTAATAAGAAAACTGGTACGATTTTATCCTTAATCTTCTTACGATGTTTGATTGATAAAAGGAAAGCCATTACAACAGTAAAGCCACACACAATTGATGTGAAGGTTACTGAAGGTCCTCTAGTTACCATGTAGTTTAAGTCATTAGTTACTTCTAATGTTACAGGTAGTAATAATACTGTACATAGAGCTAGTGTATTAATAAAAGTATAATTCATTAAGAAATTCTTTGTTTTCATTTCGCATAAATAACATATATAATAAAGAATATTAATAAAGTAATTAACAATTGCACAACACTCTATTTTATTGGCAAGCATTATTATTCCTTGGTTTTTGTGTTTATATATTAAATAAATTGCAATCATGCAAAAAATGGTCATCACTAAATTATCAATGACCATGATAAAGTAAATTTTATTATCCGATCTAACATTGTTAACTTTAAATAGGTATAAGAATAACAATATTACACCAAGTACTAGTGAACACAATGGTATATATAAATTGTACACACCAACCACCTACTCTATATATAATTATAACATATTAGCAATAAAAAAGATTATTTTCTTCCAGATAATCTTTTTCTTAATAAGAAAGCATTTTCTTTACTTGGAATCAAGTGGTCTAAGTGTTCAAACGCTTCTTCATTTGTAACAACTGGATGAGCTACTTTAGCTTTGCCAATTAATTTTTCATTTTCTAAATCTAATTTGTAATTTACTCTAGGTATATCACAATCAGCAATTAATTCTTTCTTTAGCGCTTCCCATTTTTCTCTTAGAGGAATACCATCAGCTTCTAGTTCTTGTCTACTGTACCTTGAATATTTTTCCATTAACATCCAGTACATTGTAGTCATTCTTTGAACTAGTTCGTCTTTTTTAGCAAAGATGTCTTCATCTTTAACGACGTATAATGGTTCTCCCTTTTCTGAATAACACTTTTTACCTTTTGTTTCATCATAATGTAAGATAGTAGGAATGATTGGACATCCTACTTCTTGAGCCAATCTTACAGCGCCAATGTTGATATCTTGGATTAACCAGTTTTCTGAGTTATGTCCATCACTAGCATGTCTTTCATCAGCAAGACCATTATCTGCTAGGTTCCAATATCCTTCTGGATAGATAATTACATTACCACCATGTTCTAGAACATATTTCATTTTTTCATATGTTGAATGTCTATTATCTTTATTATCTCTATTTAAAAGAATCATTCCATAAGCCCAAAGACCTAAACCATTTGTAGTTTCTAATACTAAGTCTTTGTTACCAAAGACAATATAACCATCTTCACCTATAGCATTAACGCCTAAAACAATATCATCTGCTTGACGATGGTTAACTACAAATATTTTACCTGTAGGCACTTTGATTTTCTTTGGTGAATTATCTTTTATTAGTTTATATTTACTTTGTGATAAATAAACAGCTCTTAATAATGGTGCAAAGACCTTTCTTACTTTTATTCCCTTGTCAGAGATTGTTTCTTCAACAGTCTCTTTAAGTAAAAAGTCTACACTATAACTAGTACCATCTTTTAAATCTTGCTTTAATTGTTTTAAAATTTCTCTTTTTGTAGCCATATTATCACCTTTTCTAATGGTTATTATTATATATTTTTTTCTTATTTTATGCAATTTTATCACATAAAAAGTAGATATAAATCTACTTTTCTTGAATATATTTTATTGCATAATCTAATACATAATCTTCATTATTTATTAGGTTATTTATTGTCTCTTCATTTAGTTCTATCTTTATATCTAGTTTAATACTTTCTTTTCTATTATCGTCTGGATCTATATAAATTTGATTATCTTCTGTTAGAGAGTTAAATCGTGGATAGAAAACATTAATTGAAGTATCAGTTAAATAAATCTGTCCTCCTACTTCTTGACCAGAGTTACTTGATGGCATTAAACCTATTATTGTGACATTAGGATTTCTACTAAGTATTTCTAATAAAGTATCGGCAGCACTAATCGTATTAGCATTAACTAAAACAACGATTGGTAAATCTTTAAATTCCCCACTACCTTTAACTTGGTATTTGTCAAAGCCGGTAATTCTTTTTGCTTTAGAATATGTAAATGTTTCAGAAGTAAACGGTTCAGCATAAGCTCCTGATATATGGAAGAATCCTCCTCCATTACCTCTTAAATCTATAATCAATTTATTCATTCCTTGATCTTTTAGTTTATTTAGATTTTCAATGATTGGTTGTTTGGCATAGGATGAATTCCCTGTTACATATGATAATAGATTTTTTATACGATTAGTGTATTCGGTATTTAAGTTTAGATAACCTATATCATTTGTTAACATTTCTGTATGATAGTTATCTGTCCTTTTAAATGATAATAATGTATTATAAAAACAATTACTATTTTTAGCCATATGATTTATTTCTATGGTATGAGGATTATTCTTTTTATCAAGAAATGTGATACTTGTTGTATTATCTCCTCGATAGAATATCTTTGTTGAATTGATTAATCTTTCGTTATATTCTACTGGTTCTCCATTACGATGATAGTAATAATCATCTAAGTATTCTAGTATATCTTTACTCTCTCTAGCTATTATAGTGTAATTATCTCTTAAGCCTTTTTTATAAGCATCACTATCTTTATCTACTTTGATAGCAATGATTCTTCCATCATCTAGTAATACTGTATCAAAACCATAATAATTATTTAAGTCATATTTTTTCATTGTTTCTTTACAAGTATTATTTAAACAATTAACTCCAGCATGACCATCTTTAAAGTTGTCCATGAATTTGAATATTGTTTCATAGTATAATGATTCATCTTTATTCTTTTCTGCTTGTTCAATTAATGGTAGATATTCTTTTTCTAATTCTTCATAATCTATTTTTTTCCAATCATTTAAAACATATTCTTTTTTCAAGGTTTTAATCATCTTTTTAAAACTAGTTGTATAGCTATCTTTAGTATAATTATGAATAGTATAGTATCTTGTTATTGTTATACCAGTAAGGAAAATACAAATAAGACATATTGGTATTAAGAGAATGGTTAATAAGCGATGAGTTCTTTTTTTCTTTATGAATAGTGAAACAAAAAGGAAAAGAAATGATGATAGATATATAACATCAAAATAAGAAAAAGTGATTTGAATATTTCCTTTAAAGTAAAAAATAATAAAATGAATAAGACCAATTATTACTGGTATTAGATTAAGAATCAATAATTTTTTAATGGAACATTTATCTCTTAGAATTAAAAGAAGAATAATAATTATAATAAAAAGAAATTGGATAATAACATGTCCATTAAGTAATACATCTATAAGTCCATACATATATAATCACCTTGTAATTTGATTATAGCATAAATAAAAGAATTGATTGACACTATTAATTATAATAAATATAATAGAAAGCCAAAGAGGTTGGTTTTATGTTATTATTTGAAGAATTTGAAGATATTACAATCGAATATGAAAAAAAACTTTTCGCTGTATTTAAAAGAATTATAGATAATGCTATTTTGCAAGCTACGGAAGCTCAAATGAATCCTTTAGACAAATACGCTTGTGTTAATAATGCTGTAGAAAATGCTTTTAGAGAGTTAGCAAGTGTTCAAGGATATAATCATAATAATCCTTATATATCTGATGACTTATATGCAAAGATTTTTGAATACTGTGAGCCATTAGCTGAAGCTGCAAGAGTAGATTTACAAAATAGAATAAATGATATTATAGACTCTAATTATGTAGGAGAGTTAATGGAAAAACTTGAAAAGTTTAGAGAAGAACTTGAAAGCAAAGGACTATCTCCTTCATTTTATGAGGAAGTATCATTGAAAAAAAGAGTTTAATAACTCTTTTTTTATTTTTTATAATAAACCATTTTTATAAATTTCATGTTACCGTTAGAAGTATCAAAATATAATTCATATTCATCTAGTTCATCATAATGTAATGTAATGTTGTCTTGTTCATTTTTAGATTCATCAAATAATGGATTTTTGTCGCCTTTATTCTTATAATAAATAGCATAGAAATCAGCATCACCATTTACTTCTCTAACTTCATTATCTTTATAGTAATAATAATATTTCATTATTAATGTTTCGCCATCATATTTTCTGTTATTTAATACAGCATAGCCACCATCAACATCATCACCTTCGCAACCATATGGTGATAAAGAATACGATGATTTACCATTTTTATATTGGAATGAACCTGGGAAACCAAATCCTTCTTCCATTTTCTTTTGCATTGAAGGGGTAATATCAAAATATTTCTTGGCAATTTCCATAATGTCGAAATCTAGTTTTACTGATTTACCATCTTCTAAAGCATTGTAATCTAAATCAGATGGTAAGAATCTTTCTAATTCAGAAGCAATAAAATCCAATTTATAGTCGTCACCTAATTCTTTAGCAGTTAGTGATTTTTTCTCAAATTGGAAATTAACACTATTACCACATACATGTGTAGGTAAAGATGGTTCAACTAATCTATTAACTTTCTTTTGAGATTCTTTAGTTGGTTCTTCTTCCTTAGTTGGTTCTTCTGAAGCAGATTCTTCTTGTTGTTCTTTTTCCTCTACTTTTGTTTCATCTAAACATTTGTCTTTATTTTTAGTACCTAAAAAATAACATCCTACACCAACGCCAGCAATAAGTATGATAATTATTATTGCTAAAATAATTTTCTTTTTCATAACACTCTTCCTATTCTATATATATATTATATAACAATATTTCTATTTTTTAGTAAACATTTTAAATATTGAAACACCAGCATCAATAGCATCATTTCCAGAACCACTAGATGTATTAACAACTTGTGGTAAGAATGGAACAAGTGAATTAGCAAGTTTAGGTAATGGCATTGTTTGTACAACTACTTTACCTGGACCTGTAATAACTGTATTAAAGATTCCTTCACCACCAAGTAAAACATTTTTTAATCCTTTAACTGTTTGAACATCCATTGAACATGTTTCTTCTATAGATACTAAATAGCCAGTACTTAATATTAATTGTTGTCCTTCTTCTAAGACAAATTCTTTATTAGCTCCATCTATTTCAATAAATACAGTTCCCTCTCCAGTTATTTTTTGCATGATAAAACCTTCGCCACCAAAGATACCTACACCTATTTTTTTATTGAAAAATGTTGATAATTCAATATTTCCATATGATGCAAGGAAAGCTGACTTTTGACAAATTAATGATTTGCCTGGTTCTATTTTTACAGCGACAATTGATCCGGGTACACAAGTACCAAAAGCTATTTTTGCTCCATCTTCCGTAGCAGTATAGATGTTTTGAAATAAATGTTCATTACTAAACAATCTACCTACTACTTTTTTTAATCCTCCATTACTTGAAGTTTCCATTGTAATTGTTGGATCCATCCATGCCATTGAACCACTTTGAGTAATCATTGATTCACCATTTTTTAATGTACATTCAACAACAGGAAAGCTTCCACCTAAAATTTCATATTCCATATTATTTATTCCTTTCTTATTTACTTTATTATCATATCATATTATTTCATATTAATAATAAAAACTCAGATTATTTTAATTTAACTATCACTTATAATTTTAAAAAATATGTTATAATTTAATAACGTAAGAAGGAATTAAAGTGAAAAAGATATATTTGTTATTAATATTGTTATTGCTCCCTATCTGTTGTTATTCTCTAGAATATCCACAAGTTAATTCTAAATATGTTGAAATATATGATCTAGATGATGATAAAATCTTATATGAACTTGATTCAAATAATAAAGCATCTATTGCTTCATTAACAAAGATAGCAACTACTATTACAGCGATTGAAAATATTACAAATCTTGATGAGATTGTTACTATTACAGATGATATTTTAAAAACGGTAAGATGGGATGCAAGTATCGCTGGTTTAAAAGTTGGAGATAAGGTAACTTATAGAGATTTATTATTTGCTTCTATGTTACCTAGTGGTGCTGATGCTACAAATTCTTTAGCTATTCTTTTAACTGGTAGTATTGATAATTTTGTTAATAAAATGAATGATTTAGCAAAAAGAATTAATTTGGAAAATACCCATTTTGTTAATGTTACAGGATTAGATGATAAAGATCATTATTCAACTTCTGATGATGTTAGAAAACTATTAGTTTATTCCTTAAAAAATCCTTTATTTAGAGAAATATATACTACTAAAGAATATCAATTATCTAATGGATTAAAAGTTAAATCTACTTTGTTCACATATAATAAGAGTTCTAGTATAGATATAGATGTTCAAGAGATTTTAGGAAGCAAAACAGGATTTACTCTTGATGCTGGGTATTGCTTATCAACTCTAGTTAATATAAATGGACACGAAATTATTTCTATTGTTTTAAAGGCTGAGAAAAAAGATAATAGTTTTTATAATATTGTTGATACTAATAAACTAATTAAATTTTTAAATGATAATTATAAAGATGAAATACTAGTAAAAAAAGATCAACTAATTAAAACTATCCCTGTTAATCTTAGTAAAATAGATAGTTATGAAATAAGGTCTAGTGAAGAAATCAAAAAATTTTTACCAAGCGATTATGATATTAAAGACTTAAGAATAGAATACGAAGGAAAGAATGAATTAGACTTCAAGGATCATGAAAATGATAAAATTGGTGTAATTAATTATTTTTTTGGAGATGAATTATTAATTACGGAAGATGTTATTTTAAGTCGGAAAATAGATATTGATTTTGTTAAAGTTTTAAAAAAATATTATCTTTTAATTTTACTTGTAATCTTTATTCTTGTTTTTTTATTAATTACGACTAAGAAAAAAACAGCTAAGAAAAAGAAATATAAAAAGAAGTGATTCACTTCTTTTTATTTGTTTTGCTCTTTATATTCTTCAAATGTTAAACCTTTTGAAGTTATCTCTTTAGCTATTTCAGGACTTCCTACATATCTAAAATGCCATGGCTCATATGAATAACCAGTAATATTATCTTTTCCTTCTGGGAATCTTAAGATAAATCCATAATCAGCAAGCTTGGCATGAACTTTTGACCAGATTTTCTTTTCTTTAACCATCTTTTCATTTTCATAGATTAACTTACCATCTTTTCTTATACAAACATCAATTGCTAGACCCGTATGATGTTCAGAAGTACCAGGAACTGCTACTGTTTTTTGAGTATATTCAAGTCCATATTCTTTTTCAAATTCTTTCCATAGTTCTTCTTGTCTTTTTACAGAACGATAAGCACTATCTAGTTCAATAAAAACTTCTTCAGAAGCTAGTTCTTGTTTTAATTTGAAGAATTGCATTAAAGCTTCTTTTTCAACTTGGGTGTCATCTCCCCAAATATCTTTTACGGTTTCTAATTTAACAATGTCTTCCCAATCTTCAGGAAGTTTGTTTTGTTTATTAACTAGAATTAAATAATCCATTTTCTTTTCCTCTGTTTTTGTTTCTTCTTTTTTACCACATCCTGTTATAGTAAAAGCTATAAGTCCTAAGAATAAAATAATTAAAAATCCTTTTTTCATCATATATATTTCCTTTCTATTGTTTATTATAACATAAAAGACATAACTAGTTATTAAGTCTTTTGCTTTGCTTAAATCTAATTTTTCAATGTCATCATCATATAAAACATTATCATTATATATATCATTAACAACATCAATATATTTATCATCTTTTTTTATCTATTTAGAAAAAGTAGTAAATTTCTCTACATAGAAAAAAAAAGAGTTTAACTCTTTTTATTTTAATGTTTTACCTTCTTTTTTAGATAAGCTATACCCCAACAAACGATGAGCTGTTAATATTCTGTCATATGATGTTAGTTCTTCTTCCTGCGTAAGTGGCCGATTGTAATCTAATGATTTCGTTATTTTAGAAATAGTTTTAATAAATCTTTCCCTTGATTCTTTAAATCTTTTTAAGGCAGCTTCATCATATAATAAATCGTATAAAGCAGCTCCATGTTTTGATAATAATTTAATACTCTTTAGTAAATAGGCATTACTATCAACATATCTTGTTCTGATTTTCTTAAACATTTCTGCTGCTTTTTCTAATGAATAATCATCACTATTTAAATAAGATATTAGTTCTAAATATTCATAGTTTTTATTTTCACTTCCTACTGAATCGTTTCTTCCTAGTAAACTATATGCTTTTTCATAAATATCCATTTGATTTTCTGGTATTATTCCTTTTGCCCTATTTAGTATTCTTTCTTCTCTTTCTTGGGCTTCTTTTCTGAGTTCTTCAAATAATACTGCCATACGTTTTTTATGTTCTTCATATAATTTTTGAATTTCTGTTCGATATTCTTCTCTTGTCATACCATATACTTCTTGATATGCCCCTTCTATAGTTATATTTGAATATAATTCGTGTCCTAAAAAATCAAAATAAGAGTTTGGACTCTTATGTAATAATTCTACAACTTCATCTAATGTTGTTTCTGGCCATATAAACAACGGCGCTTTAAAACTTTGCATAATATTCCCCCTAATGGTTATTTATGATAGTTTAAGTGCTTTTTTTTGTCAATAAAAAAACGAACTAAAAGTAGTTCGGATTTTTTAATTGGTAGCGACGGGGAGATTCGAACTCTCGACCTGCCGGGTATGAACCGGATGCTCTAGCCA
>AUXO015725231.1_pt1 | contig 10546 bp, 8 predicted proteins | sample 768731 | NCBI WGS metagenome assembly AUXO01 (sample SAMN02715735, study PRJNA202380) | gut metagenome | biome: sheep rumen | host: Ovis aries | place: New Zealand: Palmerston North
AGCCTAAATCTAAATTTTCAAAAGCTCTTTCATAAATATAATAAACAATTGTTTTGCTGGAATTTAGAGGTCCGCCTTTTGTCATAACGTAAATCTCGGCAAATACTTTCATAGCAGAAATTGCACTTATTGTAGAAACCAATGCTATAGTCGGCATTATATGTGGTATGGTTACTGTCAGATGTTTTGTTATAAAATTCGCACCATCAATATCGCAAGCTTCGTAAAGTTCTTGAGGAACACTCATCAATGCCGCAAGATATATTATCATATAATATCCGATACCCTTCCAAATAGTAACAATAATTACAGACCATATCGAATATTTTGGATCTGTGAGCCAACCTATTGATTCAAATCCACAAAGGTTTACAAAGTAATTTAAAATACCTTGTTCTGCATATAACCATTTGAATGCTATGGCTGCTACGACTATTGATACTATAACAGGTAGGTAAATTAAAATTTTGTATAGCGTTACACCCCTGAGTTTTTGATTAATTAAAATTGCAAGAAAAAGAGGGAAAATTACAAGAATTGGAACTGCACCTATTAAATACAAAAAAGTGTTCCATAATACTTTATAAAAAATTGGGTTATGAAACATATTTAAGTAATTTTTCAAACCTATAAATTCTGGTTTGTATATATTTGATGAATAATCTAAAAAGCTAAGCCCAAACGTTTGAAAAAATGGAATGAAGAAAAATACAACCAACAAAATAACTGCGGGAAGTAAAAATAGATATGGAGCGTACTTAGAATGGAACTTAAACATATTGTAATTATATTTAAGTTCTTATTTTTTTTCAAATATATTAAATAATATTATCAAATGATTCTGTGTGGTTTTGTAAGCAATTTTGCATCAACACGTTCTTTTATTGCGCCTTCCGGTTCGTAATAAGGAGATACAGTCATTATTTTAGCCGCAATATCAGGGTAATAATAAATAAATCTCAGTTCACTTGATGTCAACGGCTTTTGTGTGTGGACATTTGCATAACGAGCAAGTTCAAGAATATTTCTGGCTTCATGTTCGTCCTTAAATTCCAATTCAAGGTTATCATAAACATTTCTAAAACCTTTAATACCACCGTACTCACCTGTTGTAATCATTCGACCTGTTTCGATGATTTCAGGTTCACCCCTGCCAAGTTCCTCAAAATCGTATAATTCGTAATTTCTTCTGTCTTTGAGTGCTCCGTCTGCGTGAATTCCCGATTCGTGAGCGAAGGCGTTATCTCCTACTGCAGGCTGGTTTATCGGGATTGGAACTCCAAATGCATAAGCAGTATATTTAGCAAGTTTCCATGTTTTGCTTAAATCAATGTTCGGGTCGATGTGATATTTGCCTCTGAATCCTGCGGATTTGAGTATTGCAAGCAAGCAAGAAACTAAGTCTGCATTTCCTGCACGTTCGCCCATTCCGTTTATTGCTGTGTTGATGTACGCATCAACTCCTGCATCAATCGCAGCTTTGGCACCCATAACAGAACAGGCTGTTGCCATGCCTAAATCGTTATGAAAATGTGTTTCTATAGGCATATGAACTTCTTTTGCAATTGTATAAATTCTGTCATATGTTGTTTTTGGATCTTCAAAGCCCAAAGTGTCACAATATCTAAACCTTTTTGCACCGCATCTTTTAGCTTCTTTTGCGAATCTTATCAAAAATTCTAAATCGCTTCTTGATGCATCTTCAGCATTTACTCCAATAATTTCTGCATTTTTGGAAACTGCGCATTCAACGGCCTCGCAAGTCATATTAATTATGTCTTGTGGAGTTTTTTTGCCCATATATTTACCGTTAATCATTTGTTCAGAAGTTGATTGTGAAAGATTTACGTTTTTTAATTTTGGGACATTGTTAAATGAAAGTTCAACGTCGGATGCTATAGCTCTCATCCAGCCTGAAAGTTTTGTACGTGATATAACATTTCTTTCAACGAGTTCTAAATTTCCGTTTAAATAGTTAATTTCGTGCTTTGTAGTTGGGAATCCAAATTCCGATTGAGTTATACCCATATCATCAAGCATCAAATTGATGATTGTTTTTTGAAGTTTCGCCAAACCCAAGCGAGATGTTTGTACCCCGTCTCTGTTAGTTACGTCTACAAAATATATTTTGTTGTCTGTCATATTGATTATCCCTTTTTTGTTATGTTAATTACTTGCTTTTTTTAGCTAAATTAATTACAATAATTAGTATGGAACCTTTTATGTGTTCTGTCAAGTGAATTTTAATATGTCGAATTTAAAACAGTTAGAAAAAAAAATAAATAAAGAATACAAAACAGGTAATGTAAAGTCTGCCATTGAGCTTTGTCAGATAGGTTTGCAGGACGATCCGACAAATGCTGATTTGCATGTTCGCCTTGGTGATTTGTATTTGGAGTGGCATTTAGATATTTATAATTCTTGTCAGTACATTGATGAGGCAATTACGGAATATCAAAGAGCTTTAGAAACATATATTGATTCGGCAGAGATTTATTTTAAAATTGGGCAAGCTCATTATCACAAAGGTGATTTGGATAAAGCAATTAATTATCTTGATATGGCTGTTTCTAAAGATGAAAAATTAGGTAAAGCATATTATTTGCTGGCAGAAACTTATACAAGGAAAGCCAGATTTTCGGATGCGGTTATGAGTGCTAAAAAGGCGATAAAAACTATGCCACTTAGAAATTCATGTGCACACTTTTTGCTTTCAAGCCTTTATAATATATCTTCTGCAAGAAGTTTTAAGAATTATATGCTTTCAAAATCTGAATTTATTCTCTCATTGCTAACTTTGCCTTTTGACAGAATTGCAATAGGAAACGTTTTTAAAACAATATCTTATGCAAAATTTTTGCCAATGCTTGTAAAAGGTGCTTATCTTTATCAAACAAATAATTTATCAGGCGCATTGGAGGTATATTCGGAAGCTATTGATAAAGCTCCGGGGTTTGTTCCTTTATATTGTCTTTTGGGAGATATTTACCGTTCGCTTGGTAGGTTCGAAGATGCAATTACTGAATATAAGATGGCAATATGGCTTGATTCTTTGAATATCCCTGCATACAGGCATCTGTGCCAAGCATATGAAGAACAGGGTGATTATGACAGTGCTGTAGAAATTTATGAAAAATTAATTCAAATTATGCCTAATATGCCGGATGTTCATTCTAATTTGGCAAATATCTTATATGTAAAAGGTGATATTGATGGAGCAATTTCGCATTTTCAGACTGCTGTTACATTAAATCCCAGAAAACAATGGACAAGTGTTGTAAATCAAACTTTAGGGTTTGTATATCAGGAATCAAAGCAGGATATTGATGCGGCTATAAGTTCTTATCAAAGTGCATATCTTCAAACTCCAAAAGATATTGACATATATGTAAATTTGGGAAGTGCTTTTTATGATAAAGAAGATATTGAAAATGCTTTGCAAGTTTATAGAAACGCTCTTGATCTTGATCCTGAGAATGCAAAAATTCATTGTAACTTAGGCTTTTTGTATTGGGGTAAAGGTGATATTGATGAAGCTTTAAAGGAATATCAGTTGGCTATAGATTATGATCCTAATTATGATATTGCCTACAACAATATGGGTGTTATTTATCTTGACGATTTGGGAAGGGTAAAGCAAGCTATAGATTTATTTACAAAGTCAGTAGAATGTAATCCTAATTATGCCCTAGCACATTTTAATCTCGCTCGCTCTATTGCTATAACAGGTGACAAAATTGAAGCTGCAAAATTGTATCAGATTGCTCAGGATATTAATAAAATAACCGGTGAAATTGACCCTCAGGATATTGTTGATAAGATTAACGATTTGTTTAATTAATTTTTACTATGAAAATATTTAAGAAAATTGGTAACAGATTTATATTTTTTGATAAATGGTCTTTTTGCTTCAAAGGAAAACTTAGAAAATATGTGACTTTGGGCGTAAATTGTTTCCCTCGTACAAAGTTAACTAAATTTGGTATTAAAGCAAAAAAGGCAGATGGAGAATTAAGTTATCCTTTTGATTTGTGCTTTATTCCGTTAAAATCAGTTAGCAATATATTACAAAATGACTTTAATGATTATTTTGATGATTTGATTTTTGATAATGCAAAAAATATTTGGACAAATAAAAAATATGCTATCTTATATTGGCACGACAAAAATATTGATTTTGAATCCTTTAAAATTAGATATAATAATAGAATAGAAAATTTTAAGAAAGTGCTGTCATCTGACGAAAACCTTAATTTTATTTCGGTTATATTTGATGAAGATTATGATGAAAGTTTATATAAAACAGTGTTTGGTGCTTTAACAAAATATTGTGCAGGTGATTTTAAATATTTAATAGTAAATATTAAGGCAAATCCAAAAACTAAAGAATTAATAAAAATTTCAAATAATATTTATTACAAAGAACTACAAGAACCTTGTAAAAATTATAAAGAATGCTGGACTGACAGTAATATTGATAAAGTAGTTCCAAATATGTATGTTTTTTATGAGCAATATGTTGATACTGTTATAAGTTTAGATTACTTGTAAATTTTATTCCCAATTTGGACGCTTTTTACGTACATATCTTCGCAGGCTCCGTAACCTCTGCTTGTTGCATTATTGTCGTATCTTGACATGCTTGTCTTAGCTACAATTTGACCGTCTGAATCTTTATAGATGTCGACAAGATAACCATCAAGTTTTACATAATCGTTCTTTTTTATTTTTAAAAGAGCACTCATAATGTTAGAATTAGCAGGTATCATATGTGTATGAGAAAGGTGGGAGCTCATATATTCTATTGACCATGGAACTTCGTTGTATGGAGGTTTGGTTCTCCAATCAAGACTTCTTGCTTGTCCTAAGGTTTTGTGAGATTTGAATTTCATATGTTTGTAGAGCCTGTGTCTGTCTGTTGCTAAATCACCCCACACAAATCCAAAGTCTATTAAGCATACATCATCAAATGTGCTGCGCATTATATCTCTGAACCAAAAATTACTGTTTTTTGCCACTACAAGTGCAGAAATTGAATATTCGGCCTGCGGATCTAATGCGTATTTGTTCTTTTCTCCGTATACCCTTATTAATTCTTGGTTTTTTATATCTGTTTGTTTTGGTTCATTTTTTACATTAATTATGTTGTCTGTTGTTTCTGTTATTTTAGGAAAGCTGTATTGAATTCTAAATAGTATGTCTCCCAATATTGAATTTATGCAGATTAATATAAATACAATAAGTGAAAATTTGCAAAACCAATTCCAAACTCTTTCAAAATCCATAATTATACCAAACTTTCATCGTATATATTAATAGGTAAGACAATGCCAAATGTTGAACCTTTACCAATGTCTGATTTTACATAAACTTTGCCGTTGTGATATTTTTCTATTGTTGTTTTAACAAGATGTAGACCTAAGCCGGTTCCTTTTACTGTGTGAATATTGTTTTCTACTCTGTAAAATCTGTCAAATATTTTGTCATGAAATTCGGGAGCAATACCGCAACCTTGATCTGTTACGGTGATTTCTGCATTGTCATCTTGTTTATGTATGCATACCTTAATTTCTCCGTTTTCGGGAGAATATTTTATCGCATTTGAAAGTAGGTTGGTCAATGCTCTTTCTATTCCGTCATAATTAAATAAAAACTCAGGAATATTTTCGTCTTGTTCTATAGTGATAGTTAAATTATGCTCTTTGGTTAATGCTTTTACTTCATTAACGCAATTATTAACAACTTGATATATGCTGTTAATTGATTTTTCCATATGTGCGTTAGCCTCTATTCTTGAAAAATCAAGTATATCGTTAACCATTCTGTTTAATCTTATGATTTCTTGATTTATAGTTCCGATAAATTCTTTTTGGGTATCATAATCAAAATCGTTTCCGTAGTTGTATAAAGTATCTATGTAGCTTCTTAAAACAGTAACAGGAGTTCTTAATTCGTGCGAAACATTTGAGATAAACGTTGAGCGCATTGCATCCATTTCAGCTTCTTTTGTCATGTCTATAAGTACAATTATGTAGCCTACATAATCCTTATTTCTTGTAAACATTGGAGAAATTATTGATTTTATTACTTTATTATCAACTTTTATATTAAATTCAATAGGTTTATTTTCCATAACTTCAAGCGGAGTGTCTTTAAATTCTTCGATTTTATCTTTAAAACAATAATTGCCAGCTGTATCGATATAATTTTGGATTTTCATGTCAAGCATTTGATTGTTTTCTAACTCCAGAAGTTTGTGAGCGTGATCGTTTACCATAACAACATTGTCGTTGTTGTTACATACAACAACGCCGTTTGCGATACTCATCAATATTGCTTCAAGTTTGTTTCTTTCTAATGTCAATTGTTCAATATTTTGTTCTTCATAAATGTGAAGTTTGTGTGACATATTGTTAAAAGCATTAAACAACTCTTTAACTTCTGAGCTGACATCTTCACCTTCAATTTTGTATCCAAATTTTCCGCCTGATATTTGTTGTACACCGTCGTGTAGTATTCTTAGTTCTCTTGTTATCAAATAGGTATTTATCAAGATTACAAAAGCAAAAACAATCCAAGCTACTGTAAATACAAACATCATAGAAATTCTTGTTGTACTTGATATTTGTAATATGATTTTTCCTGATAGGCCTACAGTTGCAGAACCTATGTTTCTGTATCCGTCAACAATAATTGGGGAATTAACCGTAATATTTGGAATCTTTGAATTCCCTTGTTCACCTGATTTATAGATGACATTTCCTTGTGCATCTTTAAATTCTATAAAAACAATGTCGCTGTGCGCAGAAACTATTGTATCTGTGTAATCTTTTAGGGCTTTATAAACCTCATCTTTAGAATATTTTTTATCAATTTCTATATATTCAATAGCAAGCATTTTAGATACAACTTGTCCGAAATTATGGTAGCCTTCATTCAATCTTTTTTGAATATTGACAATGGCAAAAAACGCTATAGCTACGATTAAAATCGTGCTAAAAATAAGCCCTGATATAATTAAACGGTTTTGAGTTGTTATACTTGCTTGTTTAGCCATAATTAGATTATATCACTCGAATGAATCTCTCGCAAGTATTTTTAGTCATAAAGTGGTCTTCGGTCGAAACGTTCACCCTCAACAAAAGATGATTTAACCAAATTCTTATCTTTGTCAAGTATTTCTGTTATTGTATTTGTTTGCCATTCGCTTGGACGTCCATAAAAATCATGGTCCCAACTTGCGTGCTGTAATATTACTCGTCTGTATCCTGTGTGGTGACCTTTTTCATCAAATATTTTTGCTACAGATGAAACTTCATATTTTTGTCTCTCGCCAATACGATAATCTTTAGGGATGTATGCATCGGCTTCTGCGAGTTCATCTTTTATATAAACATCTTTTGCACCTGAATTGTATCTTCTTTCTCGAATTCCTGTTTTGTCAGAGTATTCTGTATAGTCTGCACCTTTTGGGGTGTGTTCCATAGATACTTCTTCAAATTTGTTTTCTGAATTTTTGATATAGTTTTTTGAGGTTACAGCATAGTCACTTGTGGATATTTCCTGTTTATTAAAGATACCGTTTTCGTCTTTAAATATTTTTGTATTTTCTGAAAAACATAGTTTTCCGTTGCTGTATGCGGTGTGATTTCTTATTCCCTTTTCCGGTATATGATTAATTTGCGCCAGCTCTAAATCCCCACTACAGTATGAATAAGAATAATAATTATTCCAATTTTCAACATTTGAAATTTTATTATTGTTGTATGTATAGTTTTTAAAACTCATGTATCTCGAATCAGCCTGCACTTTTATACTTCTAACCAATTGTCCGTCTTGGTATTTGAGATAATATTTATCCACAGCATATTCTGATTTTTTTACATTTTTTATTATATATCCTGTGTAGTTTTCGCCTGTTGAGAGAATAGCTTTGCCTTTTTCAAACTTACCTACTTTGTTAAATTCCTCAACAGTTAGGTGTTCAACTTCATCTAATTCTTCTTCAAGTATTCTTTCGAAATCTACTCTATGTTCGCATTTGAAGTACCCTTTTGCGTTCATTGCTTCTTTTAATTCATTGAGTTTTTCTCCGATAGTATCAACTATTTTAGCTTTTTGTGGAGCAACATCTTCAACTATTTCTTCTATATTTTCCACAATTGTTTTCTGTTTGCTGTTTGTTAGTCGAACCAAGCAATAATGGTTCTGTGTTTTTTATTTCTTCTGCAGGTTTTGTATGCTCAGCAGCTTGATTTAAAACTTCTGCCGCTTTTCCGCCTCGTCCTTTCATTGCGAAATAAATACCGCCGGCAGCTAATACCGCAAGACTTCCTAACAAAAGATAATTAGTCAAATTTTTGTTGTCTTCTTTTGATTCACTTTTTTTAACGAATTCTGTTGCCGTTTTTTGTTGAACTGTTTTATTATTTACACTGTTTATAGAGTTTACTGACATACTTCACCTATATATAATGTAAAAATTATGAATAATTAATTTTGCTTAAATCTTTTGTTATATAAATAAATTGTAACATTAATTTTGTAGTTTATTTTATTAATTTTTTGCCCAAAAATTTTTAATATGCTAAATATATAATATGAAAAAGACAGTCATTGCATATTTACACACCCATTGGGACAGAGAATGGTACAGGGAGTTTGAGGTATTTAGACTTCGACTTCTAAGAGCGTTTGATAATGTGCTTGATTTATTGGAGCAGAATAAAATACCGTCTTTCTATTTTGATGGTCAAGTCAGTGCTTTGCTAGATTATTTGGAATTAAGACCGGAAAAAGAAAATCAGGTAAGGAAATTTATTAAAGACAAAAAACTCTTTATCGGTCCTTTTTATACGCTTGTAGATGAATTTTTGACGGATGCTAATGCATTTAGAAAAAATTTAGAAATAGGTCTTAAAATTTCTAAAGATTTCGGATGTGAAGATTTTATCGGTTATTTAGCAGATACATTCGGACACAGCAAAAATATTCCGCCGTTGTTGAAAGAATTTGGTATTGATAAGTGCGTTGTTTGGCGTGGGTGTGGTGATATTCCGTCAGAGTTTATGTTTAACGGAATTAATACAGTCAATCTCGTAAGAGGTTATTTTATGGATATCTTTTCCGCTCCTTTGTCTGTTGAGGATAAGGCGAAGTGGCTTAAAGATAACTTAGATAAAATTGCAGAAAAATCAGGTGATTATTTACTCTTGCCGATTGGCGCAGATCATTTGGGGGTCAAGCCGGATATTGTTGATCAAATCAAGGAAGTTAATAGAATACTGAATCAAGTTCAGAATGATAATTATTATGAGATAAAGCTTTCAAGTCCGTTTGAATATTTTGAACTCGTAAAAGATAGATTTTCTAATTTTGAGTGGAATGATGAGCTGAGGGATAACAGTAAGACATTTATTCTGCAGGGTGCTTATTCTTCCAGAATAAAGATAAAACAGAGCAATGTTAAAGCATCATATCTGTTGAATCAAGCCGATTTGTTACAGAAAAAATATGGAAATAAATATTCTTCTGCAATTGAATATGCATACAAACTGCTATTGCAAAATCAAGCTCACGATGGTATTTGCGGGTGCTCAACAGATTTGGTTCACAGAGAAAATCAAATTCGTTATGAAAAAATTGTCCAAATTGCAAATACAATTGTTGAAGAATTACGTTTTGAACACAAATTTAAAACCCCTATTATGCAAAGTGATACTTTTTTGCCAGAGTATAAGGTTATTTCAAAAAATTTTAGTGTAGAAAATTCTATACTGTATGATACTCAAAGAATACCTGTTACCGAAGATTTTAAAGAAATTTATTTATTAAAGAAAACCCCTGCAACTAAATCTGATTTAAAAATTGAAGTAAAGCAGGGTAGGATATTTATATCGGATTTAAAAAATAGGGTTGAACTTGAGTTTGTAAGATATAAAGATGAAGGTGATACATATAATTTTGGTGCTGTTGCTAATGATAAAGGCGAATATGCAAAGATATATTCTTTTAAAAACAACATTATAAAGACGTCTTTTTTTGACATTCAAGTAGAATTAGGTGAAACAATTAATTTCAGAATTGAGTGGGATAACAAATTAAAAAATCATTTGTGGCAAGCTGAATTTAATTTAAAACATCCGGTTTCTGAAACATATTCTGAAGATATGAATAATGTAATAAAACGAGAGTTTGATCCTGATTATGATATGCGAGAACATCTTCCCAAAAACAAAGGTATTGAGCTTAAAACTAATTTTGCGCCAATGCAAAGGTATGTTGGAACGCAAGGACTCGGAGTAATTACAAAAGGTTTAACGGAATATGAGGTTAAAAATAAATCATTGTTAATTACTCTTTTACGCAGTACGGGAATTATCTCTAATCCACAAAATCCGTCTCGCACAACTCCGGCAGGTCCTCCGATAGAAGTTTCCGAAGCTCAGCAATTAGGATATAATATTGCCGAATTTTCTGTAGCTTTTTTTGAGCCTGAAAATTACCAGAAATATATAGATGTAGTTTATCCGCCTTATTGCTAATG
>AUXO017095166.1_pt1 | contig 10546 bp, 9 predicted proteins | sample 768731 | NCBI WGS metagenome assembly AUXO01 (sample SAMN02715735, study PRJNA202380) | gut metagenome | biome: sheep rumen | host: Ovis aries | place: New Zealand: Palmerston North
TCTCAGGATGAGGTGGAGTTGGGAGAGGATAGTTAAGACAGTAGTCGGTCGTAGGTGGCCAGAACGTCATTGATGTCAAACCGTTCCTTTGCTATCCGGTGACTGTTTTCTGCCATCTCTCTCTTCGTATCGAGGGGTAATTCAATGAATTGAAATATAGCTTTCACAAGAGCTTTGGTGTTTTTGGGGGGTACAAGATAACCATTCACGCCACTCTCGACGGTTTCTTGACATCCGGGAATGGCAGTGGTAATGATAGGACGCCCTATGGCACATGCCTCCATCAAAGAACGGTTAAGCCCCTCACCATAATTGCTCGGTAGCACAACAACAATATTCGGACGACTGACAAAATCTCTAGTATGGGGAGCCACTCCCAAATATTGGAAGATAGCTTTTTGCTTGTCGCGTTCGAAGATGTCTTTTGGAACTCCCATAGGACTTTCGTAAGCCAACGGTCCTAAAATTTCAAAGTGAGTATCAGGGTGCAGGGCTTTTATTCGTTGGGCTGCTTCCACGAACTCTTGATATCCTTTGTCATATAACACTCTTGAAATCATCAGGAATGTGATGCCATTAGAAAAGTCTGCAGGCTGATAAGGATAGTCGTTTAGGTTGACACCTTCACCTCCAGGCAACAATAGCAGTTTGTCGGCAGGAACCATCTTATAGCTAATAATCTTGTCGTAGTTCATCTGGTTCAACACAAAGACCTTTTCTGCTTTGCTAAGTCCATATTGGTACAACTTAAGTCCAAGCGTTTTGATAATGCCTTTGCCGTCAAACATATATCCTAATCCTGCTAACATACAGAACACCCGACTGCCGCACATTTTTGCAGCAATACTACTATAAATATTGGGCTTGATGGTGTAGTTGAAAACGACGTCAGGACGCTCTTTACGGTAAATCTTGAGATATTCACAGAATAGCCGTATATCGTTAATGGGGTTCTGCCCAGAAGGTTGCATTTGAATTTCTATAATGCGCACTCCCTTTGGCGCCTTTGCTCCAACTTTGTCCCAATCTGTAAGTGCAGGAGGTACTATAAGGCACACCTCATGGCCAGCCTCCGCGAAATGCCTGATAACATCAATGCGAAAGCCTAACAATCCTCCAAGTCTATTGTCACAGAAGAAAATTTTCACGATAATGAATTGATATAAAGGTTAGCATACTTGGCACATACAGTATCTTTTGAGAATACTTGCTGTATTTTCTCGGTATCAACTTTCAGATGCTCGCTATTCTGTACAGCAAGACAGAAAGCATCATAGTCGCCATACTTGAATATTGTAACTCCTTCGTTGTGGCCAAGATAATCGGCTATGCGAACCTTGTCGGACATGATGACAGGAGTGCCGACAGCCAATGCTTCCAAAGCGACCAAAGAGAATGCTTCGTATTGAGAAGGAATGACCACTAATGAACTTCTCTTATAAAGTTCATCAAGTTCGCTTTTAGGAATGTTTTGATGAACGTGCATGTCGGAACGAGGCGAGATGTGTCCTTTACCCACAAGGTGTATTTCATAAGCACCTTCGGGGAGATGCCACAGATAGTCAATGCCTTTATTTGCTGCATCAAAGCGACCCACAAAAAGTATCGACTTCTGGAGGGCAGTAGATTTTGTCGCTTGTCGAGGCGATGGCGAATCAGAAAGACAGTGGGGTATAGTATAGACAGGCTTGCCCAATTTCTTCATGAAGGCACTATCTTCCTTGTTGATGCATACACAGCACTTGGCGAAGAGTCTAACCAATGGTGCAATGGTCAAATAGAAGAACATCTTTGCTAAAAACGGTCTTTTCAACTCATGAAAAGGATGCCAGTGTGGAGAATAGACTATCCTCTTCCTACAGATGATTGCTGCCAACAATGCCTGTCCGACTTGCAAGGTGGTGTATCCGTGAACATGTACGATATCAGCTTTGCTCTTTTTGATAGCTTTGATGAGTTTCGAAAAGAGAAATAAGCCATTGAAGAGTTTTATCTTCCGATAGGGATAGTTCTCTGGTTTCATCACTTGAATAGTCTGATTTCCAATAAACAGATGATATAGTGTGTCACAATGTGAAGCGATGCCATCAGCATAGCTTTCTATATGAGGATGGATGAGTAGAACTCTAATCATATGCTTTTTTCTTATTAACGTGAATAGACGCTATAATGTTGTGCATAATTATAAAAATCACGACCTTTTTTCAGATGAAATATGGTTTAATAAATCTTTTATAACTATCTCCCAGTTATAATGGGATAACTGTTGTGGATTGACGTGTGGTTTTGATGTAATCATTTGGATAATGGCTTCTATCCATTGTTTTTCGTCATAACCTTTTATTGTGATGGCACCATCTTTATTTTCTGCCACTTCTATCATGGCAGTGTTATGGGCGGTTATTACGGGACAACCACAGCGTAAAGCCTCGATTTGAGGCATGCCGAATCCTTCCATCAGTGCTGCAGATACAAAACAATCGGCAGTATTGTAAAGTATTGCTAATTCTTCATTTGTGATAAATCCGCAGAAAATGGTAGATTTCTGAGGAAAGTCTGGCGATTCAACTATCGACCTGAGTCCAGAGCTCTTCCAACTATTAGCTCCCACAACAACTAACTGAATATGATGCTGTTGGTAAAGACTTGGCATAAGCCCAAGCAAGAATTTCAAATTCTTCCGGGGTTCCAGAGATCCGACGAAAAGGATAAATTTTTCTTTGATTCCATATTTTTTTCGAATAGTGTCTTTATCTACTTGTGATAATTGACGGGGGTAGAAATATTGGTTGTCCACAGCACCTCCTACAAATATCTTTTGGCTTTTCCGTTGGGGAAAATAAGCTTCCACCTTTGATTTCGTATAATGAGAGTTTGCCCAAAGGATGTCTGTGTTATTGACTGCCTGCTTGAAGAAATAATTGACTGCCATCCGATTTGTCCACGCCATTGTATGAGTCATCTCAATGTTGACGACATCGTGAATGGTAATAAGCGTTCTTGTTCGTGACGGAATCAAGCTTGGCAAATGTGGCACAGGAGAGTAATATAAATCTATATGTAACTTCCGGCACAACAATGGAACAAGAATCTGCAGAATGATGATGTTTGGCAGCCTGTTTGGAAATTTGCTGGAGTAGTCAAGAATGATGATGTTGCTGGTCTTGCCCGAGATGTCAACTTTAGGGTCTAACTTCTTAGGCAATAAAATATAGAAGATATCTTGAGGACACTGCTTGCCCCACTCTAACAGGGCACTGGTAAAGAAAGTACCAATACCTGCTGAATAGCGCGACCATGTTCGACCATCAACGAGAATATTCATAATTAAAAAATACTGAAGAAATGCTTGAATAGTTTTAATGATGCCTCATGGGAATATTTCTCCTTGAAAAGAACTCTTGCTGCTTCACAATACTTGCTGAGGGGCGAATAATGAGTTATGGCTTGGATGAATTCTTTACTGGTGTGACATTCTATACTGTTGGCATTGTTGACGTCATATCCTTCAAATGCTTCACGTGTTCCAATGATGAATTTTCCGTATTTCAGAGCTTCAGCAGTTTTTACCTTCATACCGCCTCCTGAAATGATAGGTGAGATGACGACATCACTTTGTTCATAATAGGGAGTTAGATCAGGAACGTTACTATGAATTGAGACATTCACCCCTTGGGGAATCATAGCGCTGAACTTATCCATGCCAGAACCAACTATGGTGAGGTGTGCTTTTGTTTGGGGGAGCACGGTCTTGCAAAACCATTGTAAACCATTAGTGTTCCCGGGAAAAAAACTACCTACAAACAATAGTTCCAGTTGTCCATTATCTGTGATTCCTATATTTTTCCTTCCCTCAAATGTATAATCATCGTGCATCGTGATAGGTATAACAATATCAGGTTTTCGGTGGTATAGTTGCTGCATACGTTTTCCGTCGTGTTCTGTGAGGGTAATCAGCCCATTGGCAAACTGACATGCATAGTATTCGTTTAGTTTAGCAATGGGTATCCAATAGGCTCTAAGGTAATCTTTTCCCTGTATTATGACAGATTTGAAATAATCGTACTCTATATTCTGGAAAAACACATAGATGTTAATAGAACTAAACACCCTACGGATTGTTTTTGCCAGAATACCTAATTGCGAACTGTCAATAAAAACAGTATCATATCCGCCTTGCTTAATTAGGTCTGTTATTTCGTCAATATGATTATCGGTAAGCCCTGCCATATAGCATTTCGCATTGTAAAACCAATGCTTGGCAATGGCCTTGAAACCTGAGTGGCGGGCAATGGGTCGTATGAAATAGCTCCTTGTATTCTCCTTCCCAAAAATCTCCTCTATGCATTCTCTATTTCGCATAACACATTGTGTGCCACCAGAAAGATGTTGGCCACTGGAGTAGGATATGAATAGGACTCGTTTAGTATTATTGCTCATTGCTTGGTACAAATGTTTTTTCAAAAATATATTTTCGCTCCTGATATGATTTCATATTTCCGAGCAAAAGATTGTCGTATTCGTTTACAGGCCATTTGATTGTAGCTACCGTCTTGAGAATGCAGTAAATGGCAATGAACGCCAAAAATAATTTACGGTTGTTGTCAATAGAGAAACAACCGATAAGGTAATCCCATATAACCCAGTAGGAAAAGACAAAAAGAGTTCCTATGCGTAGGCTAATTTCTGATAGGTCACTAAACATGAAGTTAGTAATAAAGTAGATTAGTAGCGCATTGACAAAAATCTTTCCTGCATAATTATCTTCCGTTATGCGGTCGTAGTAGCATAAGACAAGCGTTCCCGTCATCAGTCTTTCGAAGAATCCTATGCCCAATCCACGGTCATAACTCATATCTGCGTAAGCTTCAATTTTTGCATTGATTATTTCGCCACCGAATCCAGCTAGGGAAATCAATTTCATGAATACAGGAATCCTAAATATAAAGATGACAATACAGCTTATAAACAGTGCCAGGAATATCCATTTGTTGAGTTTGATGTGCAAAAAGAAGTAGAGGGGAAAGAAAATAATAGACGAATAGTGGAAGCAGAAAGCAAGCGTACATAGAAGGAAATACTTGACAGGCTTTCTGTTCTCCAAATATTGTAGGGCATTGATGAAAATGAAAATGGAGATAGAATTGCGCATAAGGTTGGCGGAAATGACAAAGCCTTCGAAAACGAGATAAAGCACCAGTCCCAGTAGAATGTTACTTGTGTGTCTTTTTAAAAACAGCAGAAGCAGCCAAGTGTTGACGAGCGTGCTCATGAAAACCAAAAAATGGTAGTTGTTGAAAATAAGCTTGCATAATAACTCAAATAATATCCATCCTGGCTCACGGTCTATCAAAAGCGTGTATTTATGAAAGTCATCAATGGAACATTTCTCAAATTCTACATAATATGACATCCAGTCTGTAAAGATGAAACCTCTGAATGCAAAGAATAGAAAGAACAGAAGTACACCTCCCGCCTTTACTTTATGGCAGAATTCTTCATCGTCTTTCCGCTGGTGCAACAAAAAGGCGAGAATTCCCAAAATTACAATGAGAATGACATATGGTATAGAATAGAGGTGACTCATTTATTGCTATTTCTTCTTCTTATGGTAAAAATCTCTAAGATAAAGAACCCATGCAGCATCTGCCATTCCACCCAAGAACATGAAGATGAATACAATGAAAGCACGAGGCGTGCTGGAGGGTTTATAAGGCATGATAGGTTTTTGAATAATGGTAAAGGCGGGGGTCCGTTCCTGAACTTTAGCCTTCGCTGTCTGTAACTGGGTGTTCAGTGCCGTATAAGTGTTAAACTTAAGTTGCATGTGGTTTTCCAAGTCCTCAATTTTAGTTTTTTGATATGTCATCACAAGGTCCATGTTCGAATCGGAACTTTTGGCGTATGCGTTTAGGGCTTTTTCATAATCCTGTTTAGCTTCTTCTAACAATTTAAGATAATATTCATAATCAGTACGAGCTTTAGATGTTCGATAGTCTGTGATGTATTCCTGAAGGCGTTTTTGTAGAGTGTCAGCCATAATGGCAGCGACCATGGGGTCTTGGTCCGTAACATTGATAGTTATAATGCTGGTCTTCTTGTCAATGGAGCAGAGGATAACATTGCGTATGCTATTGCACAAATCATCCTCAATTCTGGAAATCTTATAGGGGTCAACTGCTCCTCCCTTAACGCTATTGGTGTCTTTGGGCTTTAACAATTCAGCGAGCCAAATCCTGGGATAATTCCAAAACGGAACTTTCCATTCTTTGGTAAGATGGTGAATATATGTACGGGGCGTGTCATCGTTTTTTAATCGAACAGGAACATTAAAGAGTCCCATAACGAAGTCTGATGAGTTGAAGATGTCTGGATATAGCTCTGGGTAAATAGCATCCATGGAAGATTTCGTTCCGAGGTCAATGCCGAAATTGGAGGCCATGTCTGCCAAATTGTCTGTTAGTCCTAAACCACCTGAAGATAGTTCGGGAGCAAGAACCACTTCCGACTTGTAAGTCTTTGGAGTACTTAGAGCAATGATTACACCAAAGATGGCTGCAATGAATACGAAACGTAGTAGCAATTTCCACTCGTGTAGAACTTTTATGGCAAGTCCTAACAAATCAATTTCTTTTGTTTTCTTAATTTCTTCCATTTTATTTCGTGATGTTCTATAATCAGTAATTATATGTTACTATTTGCGTGTTAATTGTAAAATCTATCAGCTTTCCTGTTTTATTCACAGTTTAACGAACTAGATGTAAACCTCTCATAATAGAATAATATAGTGATAGATATAACGTCCAAATATCTTTATTCGATTTGTAGATTCTTGCGTAGGCCTTTATCAAACAGAAAGGATGGAGTATATAGCTCTCAGATAAATCCCATGCTATTCGATACCGTTTCTGACGCGGATATAACATCTGCAACTTCTTAATAGTTTCAGTTGGTGCCTCACCATTTTTAAGTTGTTTGTTTATAAAATGATTATACCAATCAAATACTTCCTCGTCAGCAAGTAGCTTTGGCTCTAATTGACTCTTTGATAGAGAGAGAGTACCAATATGTTGTCTATATTGGAATACAACTTTTTCAGTACTGACAATTCCGTGACGTTCTCCTGCTAATATGGTTGTAATGTGGTCAGATCCCCATGCTAATGGGTATTTCACATATCCACCAATCTCTTTAAGGCGGCTAGTCTTTATCAATACATCTCCAATAAATAAGTCTCTTCCACGCCATAAATTATACAGAAACTCATTGATGGATTCCCATTCAGGATGTTTCTTGGTATTCCTGATTTTCAAAGAATGCTGGTCAATAATGATAGTCTCACCATAGAAAACTTCCACATCAGGGTACTTTCTTATACATCGAGTATATTCTTCCAGACAGTATGGAAATAGAACATCGTCATCGCCCATGCAAATGATATAATCGCCTGTGCAATAACTCAGGCAGATGTTCCAATTATCGACCAAGTTGATAGCTCCACAATTCGATTTGTTTCGATAGTAACGTATTCTCGAGTCAGACAAATAAGGAATGACAATATTGTGGATGTCTTCTGGAGAACAGTCGTCAACAATAACAAGTTCCCAGTCGGAATAAGTCTGATTGACGACACTGCTAATAGCCTCATTAAGGAATTGTGACTTATATGCTGGTATGATGACTGAGATTTTCATACAATTATAAAGCTAACACTACTATAATTAATAACTAAAAAAAACAAAATATATTGCATTACTATACATAGAAAATCTATATTTTAAAAGTAGTGAAAGAAACAATGATATTGCATTACAGTGAAATTAGTAAAACCAGCAGGAAGAACCGTCGAATTCATATTGTAGATTTTGTGGCCTCGTATTCACTTTCTTTGCAGGAATACCAGCTACTACGTTAAATGGTGCAACATCTTTTGTTATCACACATCCCGAACAGCAGACAGCTCCTTCACCAATCTTCACTCCAGGTAGGACAACGACATTGCTACCGATCCATACTCTATCTTCGATTTTTACCGATTTTTCTACTTCTCCATTACATTCAAAGAAAGGGTTTCTGTAATCATGTTGTTCGGTATAAATAGATACATTGGATGAAAAATTAACATTGGAACCTATAGTAAGTCCATTGCGGGCATCAAGAAGAGCATTGTCGCCTATAATGCTGCCTTTTCCAACTTTCAGTTTAATAGGACATCTGATTTCAGTTTTATAGTGGAAAACGACATCCTTACCCATGGTAACACCCAATAAGCGATATAACAATTTCCTAAAATAAACAGATGGGATATATCCAATGTTAATGATGATGAGTCTTGAAAATCCTTCTTTGGCCCATTTGTCAAGAAAGTACCCTGGTACGCCCAGAAGTTTCATAAAGAGATTTCCGTGATATTTAATATAATGAAAATATAAACAAATTATCGGATATGTCAAGATAATCAGTATCCATTTGACATATAATAACAAAAGAAGAAATAACAACAATAATTCCATGGAGTTTATATGCATATTTAATTAGCGATTATATTTTAAACGAATATTTGTAAGAAGTTGCCTCAAGACTTGGTTCTTCAAAACAAACAATTCGTTTGTCATAGCATAGATTATGGTTAAAGCCATATTTGTGATAAGCATTACCAAATTGTTTTCTAAAGTATTGTAAATGACTAACAACAATATTATCAATGGAGTATACGAAATGATATAAACGACGATTCTCTTATATGGAAGGAAATAATTAAAACTTTTACGAACGCAAACAATGGAAAGGGTCAAAATGACGCATTCAGCTACAACCCAAACTATAGCAGAACCCGAAGCACCTGCTGTAGGCGTAATAAGAAGGTTAAGTACAATAGCTATTAGTGCACCCCAAAAAGAATTACGTAAAACGGCATAGTCCTTGTGCATTGCCAACAAAATTTGGATAATGAGAATTTGCTCAATACCAACTACAAAAACTAATGGTGATATGATGCGCAGAGGTTCGTATGCACCTTCAAAGTTATCACCAACTAAAAAGTGTAACAATTCTGGTCCCGTTATTAGCATGAAACAGATGGTGGGGAAGGCAAACAAAAAAACAGCTTCAAAAGCTTGCCCTATCTTTTCCCAGAACTCTTCGGTTTTACCTTCTGCGAGCAGATTTGAGACTCGTGGGAAAAGGATATTTGCAAACGATAGTAAAATAGCTACAATAATAGTATGTAACTTGGTGGCTGTAGTGAAATAGCCAACTTCATCAGTATTCGTTACAAAGCCTAACCAAACGGGATTTAAATAAGTGTAGAAATTTGTTAGCAGGATGTATATTCCCATAATGATATATGCCTTAAAGAAAGGTCGTATATCGATTTGGTGAAATGATAGATTGAGAAAGTGTCTACTATAAAAAAGATTTATAACGGCATTCATGACAACTGCTGCCACAGAAAGGATGTAGTATAGTTCGTAGTCTGTAGGCTCTTTGATGAATAAAAATACACAGATAACATAAAACAGCTTAATTAATATGGATCGATTGGTTATAAATTTGAAGTTCTCCATTCCTGTAAAGAACCATTCAATCAAAAATAAGTTAAAAACTATTTTTACCACTCCTATATATAATAATGACTGGTATTGTTTTAACATAGGAACGGTATGCATCGCAATAAATAAAATGCTGACCGCTATCACTGTCGTGATAAAGGTCAGCATAAAAAGCGATGCAAAAGTTTTTGATAGTTTTTCTTTGTCTCCTCTTGCCGATGCAATCTCACGAACTCCCACAGTGGAGATTCCTAGCATAGATATAAACACAAAATAGTTTACTATGTTATCTATGAAGTTGACAATACCAATGCTCGATAACCCCAAAGTCCTGGACACGTACGGATAGACTATTAGTGGAAACAAATAGTTCGATACGGTCAGTATTCCGCTATAAACAAAATTCTTTTTTAAACTCATATTACAGTAGGAAGAGTAATGTCAATCAATAGAATGCCAGTTTCTATATTTAGAAGAGATTCTTGTCTTTGATGTATTTCTTCAACAAGTTATTTCAAATATTATTAATTCTTTGGCAGAGATATCGCTCATCTGGATGTAAGCAAACAATTTCTTTCCGGCATCTTTGATACTTGCTCCAAAGAGATATACGTTGTCATCTATGATAAGAAAACGGTCGTGTGCCTATTTGCAAATACTCACATTGATGGGTGGATATTGTGAGTTATGCTTTTGTAGATCCAGTTCCTCAATAGTTTCTTCTCTTCCATATTGCTTTCTTTTATTTCTTCAACAAGTTTGTCTTAATTGAAATTTCCCTGGTTATAAGCTCTTGTAATGACGTACGATGGCTCGTAGTAGGCAGAGCAGTTGTAGTTGTCGAGCTGTTGGCAAATAGGGGAATGGTAGACTCTGAATATGCCATCAGCAAAGTCCTCATTGCTATTGCGAGTTGAAAGAATGAGACGAGCATACACCTTACCCATCTGAAGGGCTGTAGGTGGGACTGGTGTTAGGGACTTGTCTGTATTCAA
>AUXO017457843.1_pt1 | contig 10546 bp, 6 predicted proteins | sample 768731 | NCBI WGS metagenome assembly AUXO01 (sample SAMN02715735, study PRJNA202380) | gut metagenome | biome: sheep rumen | host: Ovis aries | place: New Zealand: Palmerston North
GAGAAAAGCAAGAATAATCTTGCTATTTGATTATATGAAGTCTATAATTTAAAAGGTCAAAGAAAGTTAAAGAATGAGGGGATGAATATGAAATTAATAAGTGACACAATTGAAGAGTTTATAAAAGAATTGCTGGAGGATGAGGATACTGAACAAGCATCAGAAGTTGAATTGCGTCGTAATGAATTGGCAGAGCATTTTCAATGTGCTCCATCACAAATAAACTATGTATTAGCGACGAGGTTTACACCAGAACATGGCTATATAATTGAGAGCAGACGTGGTGGCGGTGGGTATATCCGAATTATGCGATTAGCATCAACAGGGAGAGAAGAACTTATCCAGTCTTTATATCAAAGGATTGGAACCGCGATATCACAAAGCGAAGCGTCGAAGATTATTGACACTTTAAAAAGCGAAAAGGTAATTTCAGAAGATGAATCTGTTCTTATGTATGCGGCGCTGACTCCACAGGCAGTGCCGCTTCCGCTACAGATGAAGGAAGCTTTAACTGCAGGGACTTTACGCAGTATGTTGCTTGCAATTGCTAAGCGTAAAAATAGTAGTGATTAAAGGAGATATAAATTGAATATTCCGGGTTCTTTTACACAGTCAGCGACAAAAGCATTGGAGCAAGCACAATTATTTGCGGCTACTTATGGAGATTCAATAGTTAAAACGGGACACCTTTTAGTTGGCTTTATTCGATCAGGTGACGAATTGACACGCACTGTTATTCGAGAGATAGACACTGATTTATTAGAACAAGCAGTATTTAAATCGTATGGATATGATAAAAAAGAATTTGTAAAAATAACTGACATTTCCCCTCACTTGCATCGTGTCCTTTTGCGAGCGAGTATTTATGCAAATTCTGCTAAAAAAATGATGACAGGGACTGCACAATTATGGCAGGAACTATTATATGAAGAAGGGTGCACTGCTTTAAATATATTATTTGAATTGGGACGTACGACGGAAAGTCTTCGGATCGCTTTAGTCAATGCCGTCGGTGAAATTGAAAGACCTTTATTAGCACAATATATATCTCCAAGTAATCTTCCGGTTTCTTCTCAAGAAGCATCGATTATTCAGGTACAGAAGGAAGAACGAAACAATGAAAGTAATCCGCTTGCTGAATTCGCTCGAAATCTAACTATGGAGGCCCGAGAAAAAAAGTTGGAACCTTTGATAGGGCGTAGTTCAGAGATTAATTCCATTATTCAAATATTAGGAAAGAAGACAAAGAATAATCCTATACTTATTGGAGAGCCGGGGGTGGGAAAAACTGCTGTTGTTGAGGGCTTGGCCCAAAGAATTGCAAGTGGTGATATTCCGACTTATATAGAAAACTTTAAAATTTACGCATTAGATATGGCTAGTGTTATTGCCGGAACTCGATTTAGGGGAGATTTTGAAGAACGACTAAAAAAAATCGTGGAAGCAATACAGGAAGATGGGCATTCAATCTTATTTATTGATGAAGTGCATACACTGATTGGATCAGGGACAGGAAGCGATGGAAGTATAGATGCAGCTAATGTTCTTAAACCTGCTTTAGCAAGAGGAGACTTTCGGGTTATTGGAGCAACTACACATAATGAATACAGAAAATATATAGAGAAAGACAAGGCCCTAGCTAGACGCTTTCAACGTGTGGAAATCAATGAACCTTCAAAAGCAGAAACTATTAATATATTACGTGGAATTAAACCAAAATATGAAGAATTTCACCGTATTGGAATATCAGATGAGTCGCTTATTGCTGCAGTAGAGTATTCATATAGATATATAAAAGATCGATTCTTGCCAGATAAAGCGATTGACTTAATTGACGAATGTTCTTCAATGATAAAGATGGGAAGAAAAGTCAATGAATCAGAATCGGTTGCAGATGGAGCTGCATTAATAGCAGCAATGAAAGGAAACGACGTTGCATTACAAAATGAATTGATCCGCAAAAGAGCACAGAGTATAGCAAGTAAAACTATATCCCCGAGGGATGTAGCTCAAGTGGTTTCGATTTGGACAGGGATTCCTGTTGAGCAAATATATCATGAACAATCTGCTGATATCCTGACTCTTGAAAAAAAATTGAAGAAAAGAGTAATTGGTCAAGAGGAGGCAATACATAGGATTACATGTGCACTTCGACGTGCATTAGTAGGTCTTGGCGATATAAACAGGCCTTTAGGGGTTTTTTTATTGCTGGGATCATCGGGAATAGGGAAAACAGAGCTATGTAAAGCAGTTGCTGAAGAATACTTTGGCTCAAGCTCTGCTTTGATAAGAATCGATATGTCGGAATACTCACACGAATCAACGATTTCTGCATTGATAGGCTCTCCGCCTGGATATATAGGTCATGGTGAGGGGACGGCATTGACTGACGCTGTCTTAAAGCGCCCATATTCTGTTGTTCTATTCGATGAAATTGAAAAAGCTCACCCTAAAGTTTATAATTTGCTCTTACAATTATTTGATAATGGACAAATAACTGATAGTGTAGGCCGAATGATTAATTTTCGTAGCTCGATAATAATGATGACTAGTAATACTGGCATTTCTTTCGACATGGATAAACAAATCGGATTCAGTGATAAAAAGTATCGGACAGATCGAAAACATCAAATTATGTCGAAAGTTAAAGATGTATTTCGGCCTGAGTTTTTAGGAAGAGTTGATGAAATAATTATCATGAATGATTTATCCATTAAAGATGGTGCCCAAATAACAGAATTGATGCTTGAGGGGATTTCAATGCGGCTAGCTGAACGTGGCCTTTTATTATCATGGGATAATTCAATTCCTGAATATATTGCGAAAATCGGAATGGACTCTATGAGTGGGGCTAGAAATATTCGACGAACACTGACGGAACAGGTTGAGAATCCTTTGAGTGATAAGATAATTAATTCAAATTGTGTAAAATACCATTTAAAGTTAGAGAATAATCATATTTTTATAGAGTAAAAATCTTGATTCCGGAAGAGAGAAAAGCTGGGATATTGGAGGCATAAACGATATGAATTTAGAGCAGTTGATGGGATGCTTAAGAGAAGATTCAAGTTTTATGAAAAATGTGATGCATTGGGAAACAATAAAAGCACAACCAGCGAAATTCGTTCCTTTTCCAGAGAATTTGGATGCAAGGATTAAGCCCGTTCTTGAAAAAAGAGGAATTTTTCAGTTGTATTCTCATCAGGAAGAGGCAATAAAAAGAGTTCTTGCGGGAGAGGACATATGTGTCGTGACACCAACCGCTTCAGGTAAAACACTTTGTTATAATCTTCCGGTTATAAATGAAATATTACACAATCCTGATTCAAGAGCTTTATATCTATTTCCGACTAAAGCATTATCTGCGGACCAAGTCGCTGAGTTATACGATTTAATTGAAGGACTGGATGTAAGTATAAAAACTTATACATATGACGGAGATACACCTGCTGCGGCCCGAAAAGCAGTAAGGCAGGCGGGACATATAGTTGTAACAAATCCAGACATGCTACATTCTGGAATCTTACCTCATCATACAAAATGGGTGAAACTTTTTGAAAACTTACGATATATTGTCATAGATGAAATTCATGTATATAGAGGAGTATTTGGCTCGAATCTTGCGAATGTAATTAGGAGATTACTGCGTCTTTGCGATTTTTATGGCTCGCATCCGCAATTTATTTGTTGCTCTGCTACTATAGCCAACCCTGGTGAATTAGCAAAGATTTTAATTGGAAGACCTGTTTCGCTTATAGAAAAGAATGGCGCAGCTTCAGGCGAGAAAAACATAATTTTTTACAATCCACCGGTTATAAATAAACAATTAGGGATTCGAAAATCTGCTATGCAAGAAGTTATTTCCTTGGCAAGCAGAATGGTAGATAATAATATTTCGACTATTATTTTCGGAAAATCTAGAATTACGGTAGAGGTAATTACCCGTCATTTAAAGGAGAGAGTAAAAGATCCCTTAGGGGATTCAGGAAAGGTAAGAGGATACCGCAGCGGATATCTTCCGACTCTAAGACGCGAAATTGAAAAAGGGCTTAGGAAAGGTAATATTAAAACAGTTGTTTCCACTAATGCACTGGAACTTGGAATTGATATCGGTCAGTTGGATGTATGCATTATGTGCGGATATCCGGGTACAATTGCGAGTACATGGCAAGAGGCAGGAAGAGCAGGAAGGAGAAACGGTACAGCATTAATAATTCTTGTTGCTTCGTCATCTGCTTTAGATCAATATATGATGGCACATCCTGATTATTTCTTAGGACATTCACCTGAAAATGCGTTGGTTCAGCCAGATAACATATATGTATTAATGAATCATATTAAATGCGCTGCATATGAATTGCCTTTTGAAGAAGGGGAGGAATATTCACAAGGCATTTCGACGGGGGAATTACTAGATTATTTAGCGGACGAACATATCTTACAATTAACAAATCAGCGATATTACTGGACAGCGGAAGAATTCCCGGCAGCAGATATATCTTTACGCTCTGTAACAAGTGAAAACTTTTTGATTATTGATATATCCAGACCGGAACATCGAGTAGTAATTGGAGAAATGGACCGTTATACGGTGCCAATGCTACTTCACGAACATGCAATCTATATGCATGAAGGACAGCAATATCAAGTAGAAAAACTTGATTTTTCTGAGAAAAAAGCTTATGTTCGTGCTGTTGACGTGGATTATTATACTGATGCTGATTTAAATATGAGCATCAAAGTGATAGATTTGCTTCAAGAGCAACATCTATCCTCTTGCGATAGAGCGTTTGGAGAAATAGTGGTTACATGGTTAGTAACAATGTTTAAAAAGTTTAAGCTGGATACGCAGGAAGCGTTAGGCTTTGGTGCGGTAGATATTCCAGAACTAGAAATGCCGACAGAAGCATCTTGGTGGGCGTTAAATGATACCGCTATACAAGGCTATTCTATGGATGATTTAGAAGGCGGCTTATTGGGAATTGCAAACGCGCTGCGTCATATCCTTCCAGTATATCTTATGTGTTCTCCTCATGATCTTTGTGTTGAATACCATGTTCGTGATCCATTTACTACGAAACCGACATTAATAGTATTTGATAATTACGCAGGAGGAATAGGACTTAGTGAAAAGGTGTATGGAATGAACAATTTCATTTTTGCAGATATTGCATCGATGATTAGAAATTGTCCTTGCGAAAATGGTTGCCCTTCCTGTGTGGGGCCGGCAGCAGAGGTTGGAACTAGGGGAAAAAAGATTGCTCTTGATCTTTCGGAAAGGCTTATAGATGAATGAGAAGTCTTCGAGAAAAACTAAAAGCTGTTAAAGTGTCGGAACAACTGCAGAATCAAGTGAAAGTTCCATCACAATTGTATGAAAAAAAATATAGTATTCCTTTACATGAATTAAATGGAATTGAGAAAATAACAATCGATGAAATAAAAGAATGCGATCCGCTGTTCCAAGGAGACAGCTGGGACCTCTCTCAGGTTTTATTTTTAGATACGGAAACAACAGGATTATCAGGTGGCGTTGGAACTATAGCGTTTGAGATAGGAGTAGGTTTTTTCGAAGAGAATACTCTTATTATTCATCAGTATGTAATAAACAACTATTCGCAGGAAATAAACATGCTTAATAAAGTGGCAGAAATCATTAATAACCACTCTATTTTGATTACTTACAATGGGAAATCATTTGATTATCCGCTAATTGAATCGCGATTTATAATGAATAAAATCAGACTTTCACCGAAAAAGCTTTCACATTTTGATCTTCTGCATGTTTGTCGTCGTATCTATAAAATGCGACTTGGTCGCTGTAATTTAAGCACTATAGAAGAGTTTGTATTAGGGAAGAAACGTATTGATGACTTACCCGGTGAAATGGTACCTCAGCGTTTCTTTGAGTATATGAAAACCGGTGAATTATCAATAATCCAAGATGTTTTGGAACACAACTATGATGATGTTTTAAGCTTGGCATTGTTAACAGCCCATGTCTGTAATGAATTTAGGCATCCTGAAGATATAAAATACGATGAAGATATATTACAAATTGGAAAAACGCTTCTTCGTGGACATCATTTTGAAAAAGCAAAAGCCTGCTTTCACAAAGTTAACACCAATCGGTCTATAGTTGATCAGGCAAGAGAATACCTTGTTTTCTCGGCAAAGAAAGAACGAAATTGGAGACAAGTATGTTCTTTTTGCCAAAGTATGATTGATCATGGCCAAGGTGGCACATGGCCTTATTTAGAATTAGCTAAATATAATGAACACATAGAAAAAAACTACGAAGAAGCTGAAAAAATGTCGATGAAGGCATTACAAATAGCGCTCAATAAAATATCATTGTTTGAAAATTCTGATAAAAAAGAAATTGAATCAATTGAACATCGCATTTTGCGGATTCGTAGAAAAAAGGAGAATATTGATGAGCATTTTAGGAAATTTGGCAGGAAATAAAGCAGTGAAAGAACACAGAAACGGAAATTTTCAAAATGCTGAAAAAATGTATCGGGAAGCCCTTAAAAAGGGAATGGATAATCCAGCAATGCTACTCAACTTTGCATCATTATTGGTTCGTGAAGAAAAGTACGATGAGGCACTTGATGTATTGCGAAGCATAGAAAAAAATAAGGGACTCACTGAAAATATTCGTGTTGATATGCATATACAATATGCCATAATTCTTTGGAAAAAAGGACATTTGGCTCATGCAATTGAGATACTTGAAGAGGATTTGCGCCATGTAAAAACAACTTCACTATATAGTGTGATTGGCTACTTGAAAATAGAAAATGGAAACGCTGAAGAAGCTTTAAGAATAAATTTAGAGGCGCTTGAGTACGATAATGAAGATGCGATCTTCTTGGATAATGTAGGACAAGTTTATTTTCGATTGTTTCATGACAGGATTACTGCAAAAAAATATTTTGAAAAGGCAATTCATAGACGACCTGAGTCAATAGATACCAACTACTTTCTTTCGTTATATGATATTGAAGATGGGAATCTTGAAAAAGCCAAAGAACGACTTCTTGTTGCTCAAAAAGGACGCACATCTCCATTAAATTATGCTTCGCCACAAATAATAAAAACTAAACTGAACGAATTAAGCTCGATGTGAACAGGTGTTAAGTGTATGTGTACTTCACGAGTAGAACATTCATTAATATCAAAGCCAATTTACTGCTCTAATATGTGTTCTCATCGTGAAATGGTGGATGAGAACGATGGTGAAGGCGATACAACTGGAGATTACACATGATGCTCGCGATTACCTTGAAAGTATATGCAGAGCCAGAACAATCCAGGTCTAGATAATGAATCGTGCTCGGAGTTATTCTCCTGAAAGCCAACGATAAGGGTATCGATGGTATGAACAGAAAGGTTGGTATGAATCGAAATAGCGTTATGCTATGCCGCAAGAAATATAAGGAGGAGTGTGTAATCCAGAGATTATTGATGCCGAGAAGAAATGGATCCATTGACGTTTCCTGCAAAAAGACAATTGAATTCGGTTACGCTGCAGAGACTTAGATTTATGAAAACTAACATCGAACAATCAGCAGACACTTGATACAACTAAGCTCCAAGCGTCTCAACGATATTCAAGATGAAGGTGCTTATCATTCTGGACGAAGCAAAAATTAAACTGTTCTAAAGTCAAGTATTTGTGTAAAAATGTGGTTCTGGATTCGATACAAGAAACAAAATGTTTTGGCGTCATACAAACTTTCTATCGGATAAGAAAAAACCAGCCGGATTGTTCGGCTGGTGAAGTATACTTGTTAAATAAGATGAGCTACCTTTGGAATTAAAATTGATGGGTTATTTCTGTGGAGGGATAATTTTTACAGTTAACGCATCTGCATTAAGTTCAACTTGAAGCAGACTGCCTGGTAAAATATCTTCTCCAATTATTTTTTTAGCAATCATAGTTTCAACTGTTCTTTGGATAAATCGCTTTAAAGGACGGGCTCCATATATAGGATCATATCCATTTGAGACAATACATTTTTTTGCATCAGGTGTAAGAACTAGGCTAAGCTGTTTGTCTTTAAGGCGATTATTGAGATCATCAATTTGCAAATCGACGATTTTGCCAATTTCACTTCGGGTGAGTGGCTTATAAAATACTATTTCATCCAAACGATTTAGGAATTCAGGCCTAAATTGGGATTTTAAAAGACTTGTTACTTGTTCGCGAGCAGAATCCACGATATTTCCATCCGCATCTATACCATCTAAAATTGCAGAAGAACCGAGGTTGGAGGTCAATATTATAATTGTATTTTTAAAGTCTACTGTTTTTCCTAAAGAATCAGTAATGCGACCGTCATCGAGGACTTGTAGAAGAATATTAAATACATCGGGATGTGCTTTTTCAACTTCATCAAATAAAACAACGGAATAGGGACGTCTTCTTACTGCTTCGGTTAATTGCCCCCCTTCATCATATCCAACATATCCCGGAGGTGCTCCAATTAAGCGAGATACGCTAAACTTTTCCATGTATTCTGACATATCAATTCGGATCATGTTCTTTTCGTCATCAAATAATGCTTGAGCGAGTGCTTTTGCCAGCTCGGTTTTTCCTACGCCGGTAGGTCCCAAGAAAAGGAATGAACCGATAGGACGGTTTGGATTCTGTATTCCTGCACGGCTTCTTAGAATTGCTTCACATACTTTTTGAACTGCTTCATCCTGGCCGATTACACGCTCATGTAATTTTACATCTAGATGTAGCAGTTTTTCTCGCTCGCTTTCCATGAGCTTTGCGACAGGAATACCTGTCCATCTTGCAATTATCTTTGCTATTTCTTCTTCTGTGACTTTATCTCGTAAAAGAGAAGAATCTGTGCGTGCCTCTTCAGCAATTTTTTCCTGTTCTGCTAGCTCTTTGGTAAGTTGTGGAAGTTTTCCATACTTAAGTTCGGCCGCCTTATTCAAATCATACTGTCGCTCAGCGTTTGCTATCTCGGCACCAATTTTTTCTATTTCTTCTCTTAAACGTTGCACTTTGCCAATAGAATTTTTTTCATTCTCCCATTTGGCTTTCATGGTTTTAAAGGTGTCACGCATTTCTGCCAGTTCTTTTTCGAGGACAGACAGGCGTTCATGAGATAGAGCATCCGTTTCTTTGCGCAGTGCTGCTTCTTCAATCTCATGTTGCATTATTTTTCGTTGAATATCATCTAGTTCTTGTGGCATGGAATCCATTTCTGTCCGAATTGTTGCACAGGCTTCATCAACTAGATCAATTGCTTTATCAGGAAGAAAACGGTCAGAAATATATCTATTGGAAAGGATTGCCGCTGCGATTAAGGCTTGATCTTGAATTTTAACGCCGTGATACACTTCATAGCGTTCTTTTAATCCGCGAAGAATGGAAATAGTGTCTTCTACAGTCGGTTCTTGAATGAATACAGGTTGAAAACGTCGTTCAAGAGCTGCATCTTTTTCAATATATTTTCTATATTCATTTAATGTTGTTGCCCCGATACAGTGAAGTTCGCCTCTTGCAAGCATAGGTTTGAGAAGATTTCCGGCATCCATGCTACCTTCTGTTTTACCTGCGCCAACAATGGTATGTAATTCATCTATAAATAAAAGAATTTTACCATTTGATGATTTGATTTCGTTTAAAACAGCTTTGAGGCGCTCCTCAAATTCACCGCGGAATTTTGCCCCAGCTATAAGCGCGCCCATATCCAATGAAAAGATGGTTTTATCTTTAAGGGAGTAGGGGACGTCACCTCGAACAATTCTTTGAGCAAGTCCTTCAGCTATTGCTGTTTTTCCAACCCCTGGTTCACCGATTAGAACTGGATTATTTTTAGTCTTTCGAGAGAGAATTCGAATTGTATTTCTGATTTCCATATCTCTCCCAATGACTGGATCAAGTTTATTTTTCCGAGCTAATTCAACAAGATCTTGGCCATATTTTTTCAAAGCATCATAGGTTGCTTCGGGCTCTTCATTAGTTACTCTTGCAGCACCACGGACAGATTGAAGAACATTTAAAAAAGATGAGCGATCAATGGAGAATGAATGAAGAATAGATGAGACGGAAGCATCTGCTTTTTCGATTAAACCCAGAAATAGATGTTCTACAGAAATGTACTCATCATGCATTTGTTTCATTTCGATTTCGGATTGTGCTATGCATGAAGAGAGTGTAGGCGATATACTTGGTTGTTGATTGCTTCCTGATACTTTAGGCAATTTCATGACGGCAGCGTTAACTGCATCTACAACTGCGGAGGCATTTAAACCAAGTTTTTCGATTAATTGGGAAATAAGACCATTGTCTTGCGCTAGAAGGCCAGAGAACAAATGAATCTGCTCAATTTGAGGGTTTCCATATGTTTGTGCCAATTGTTGCGCTTGCTGTAATGATTCTATTGATTTTTGAGTAAAACGGTTGGAATCCATATTATTCAACCTCCTCGCATCTTTATAATAGAGGTATTTATTCTTACGGTCTTAGTATATCATGGTCAAAGAAAGTCAGTAAATAGTAAAAATAATGGAAATC
>AUXO012345899.1_pt1 | contig 10545 bp, 11 predicted proteins | sample 768731 | NCBI WGS metagenome assembly AUXO01 (sample SAMN02715735, study PRJNA202380) | gut metagenome | biome: sheep rumen | host: Ovis aries | place: New Zealand: Palmerston North
ACAAGTTTTAATATAGCGGGTACTTGTCCCGCACAACCCTCTTTCTTATTTAAAGACGCTTACAGCAATGTTTTTATGAAGAAAAAATGTACACGATGCTTTAAAAGAGTCCAATTTTAAAAAGCGTCTTGCTTAAAAAAATAAGAAAGAACAAGAGAGAAGAAGGAGGAAATAAAAATGAGTAAATTAGTTAATTTAATCGAAAATGCGTTAAAGAAAGATAGTGAACTTACGTATACAGCTAATGGTGCCCTTGCCCGTATATCAACAGGTAATAAAGTATATGATTTCTTTGCTTTTGCGGGAGCTCAGCGTAGAAACCCAGACCTTGCATTAAAGGAGTTTATTGAAGCATATAGAGAGTATCCTCGTTATGCACTTAAAGCTTTGTTTTGGTTGCGAGATTGCAGGGAAGGCGCTGGGGAAAGAGATTTGTTCCGCACTTGTTTTACTTGGCTTATGCTCAATGAACAAGAACTTGCATCAGGTTTAATTCCGCTTATACCTACTTATGGTAGATGGGATGATTTATTTATAATTCTTGATACTTATTCTTTATGTGTAGGTAATACTACATTTGAAAAATCAGTATACAAGAATTTGGTTTATAAACAGCTTGTTACGGATATGGCGTCTGATCATCCGTCATTATGTGGAAAGTGGCTTAAAAGCATTAATACTTCAAGTATGGAATCTCGTAGACTTGCTAAAAAAGCAATTAAATTCTTAGGACTTAGTAATAAAGAGTATCGTAAGATGCTTTCTATATTGCGCAAGAAGATAAAAGTCATAGAAGCACAGATGTCCGCCAATAATTGGGATGCTATTGATTTTAACGAAGTACCTTCTCAGGCTAACGTAAAATATGCTTCGTGTTTCCGTACAAGAGAAGAAACAGCTTCCCGCTATGCAGATTTTATCAATAGCAAAGAAAGTAAAATTCATGCAGCAACGCTTTATCCTTATCAGCTTGCAAATCAGGCTGTAAATTATGCCACTAATGATGCTACTACTAATAAACTTTGGGCGGCATTGCCTGACTATTGTAATGGTTTAGATAAGAATATTCTTTGTGTGGCAGATACGAGCGGTTCAATGTTAGGATATGGTGCAGAAGCACCTATTTATTCATCTATTGCTCTTGCAACATATTGTGCAGAGAGAAATCGAGGTTTGTTCCATAACTGCTATATTACTTTTTCTGAAGAGCCTCAAGTTGTAAAGCTTGATTCAAAAAGAACAATAGCTGAACAGTTACGTTGGATATATCGACATACTATTAATGCTAATACAGACCTTAATGCGGTTTTTGATTTGATACTTGATATAGCTAAGCAAAATAAGTTACCAAAGTCAGAAATGCCAGAATCAATAGTTGTAATTAGTGATATGCAAATTGATAGAGCCACTGAACCTTGGGAACCTTGGAAGTCAACGCATAGAAGATGGACATCAGGAAAAGCAACAACAGAGATGGAGCAAATGCGTGAAAAATGGCAGGTAAATGGTTATGAATTACCTCATCTTATCTATTGGAATGTTAATGCGGCAAAACCTGTTATTCTTGATGGTGGTCCTAATGTAACATTTGTATCGGGTCTTGCACCTACTCACTTTAAAGCTATATGTTCTGGTTTAACAAGTATAGATTTAATGTATGAGACATTAGATGCAGAAAGGTATAATGCAATAGAAGAAGTTTGGGTTAAATATTGTTATAATTAAGGCGGGAATTTTCTTCCCGCCTTTTGTGCGTTTTATTGATTTTTTTGTAAATTTTTGTTATAATTATTTTAGAAAATAAGAAAAGGAGAAAAAAATATATGATGGAACAAGCAATATACGAAAAAATATACAATTTAACTATCCATAAGCAAATAAAATGGGAAGGCGTAATGGATGACTCATATTTCATAACAGAATATAAACAGCTTTATTTTATTTATAAACCAGTGTGTAAAACACTTAGAATTTATGAATATGATTATTATATTAGTATCTATACAACACAAGACTTCTGGGATACAGTAGAACCTTTAATGAGTATAAATCTATATGTTAGCGGAAATCCAATACCTAAATTAGAAGATGTAATAACTATACTTGTGGAAGCAGATAGACAGGCTGAAAAAGAAGCAGAAGAAGAACGAAAAATGCAGCTTTTAGTTGACACTTTTGCTGATGTAAAAATAGAAGGGGAAGATAGTAAAGAAGAAAAGAAAGAAACATGGCTTGACAAGCTTAAACGTTTTTTCTATGATTAAGGAGGTTTTCATTATGACATTAAAAGAACAAGACCAAAAAGAAATAATGGAAAAACTTATTGTGTTAACAGATAAAGATAAATTAAAATGGGAATTTAGTTCAGAAGTAGAAGACCAAGGGAATAGTAATTACATAATGCAGCAATATTTTAAAGCTGCACAAATGATAAAAAATGGAGATATTATTCTTTTTTTATTAGATTTATCTAAAAAAGAACTTGGAATAGTTAAAAGTTATCCAATGTATAGCAGAACTATTGCCATAATAACAGCTACTCAAGATTTGATAAATTCAGTGTTATTAAATAATGAAAAGCAAAGAGAACAAGCATACAAAGAAGATGTAGAACAGATTAAAAACATATTATATGAAATGGAAAGCGAGGAGTAATAATGAAGAAAGAACCAAAATGGCTTTATAGATTAGAAGCAGGCGATGCAGAAACAGGATTGTGGTATAACTCTCGCGGTGAATGGGTCTTTAATATAGGCGAGCTTAAAAATTGTGAATCTAAGTCCCTTCCAATGGGATATGATGAGAGATATCGTAAAGATGGCCGCAGTTGGTTTTCTTCTTGTACACGACAAGAAGATTTAACACATTGGTTTTCAAGAGAGAATGCTGAGGAATTAATGCGAAATAAAGGTTTTAAGTGCATGAAATATCTTGCTACAGAATATGAAGAATATGAACTTGAAACGTGTTTTATCAAAGAAAGTTGCATTAATAAACAAGAGATAAGCTTGGAAGATCTTTTTGGAGGAGTTGAATAACATGAAAATACTTATTTTATTTATAGTTCTTTATCTCCACATTTATGATGATTATTATGCACAAGGTATACTTGCTAATATGAAACAGCGGGAATGGTGGGAAAAACAGTATACAGGCTCAATAGCAAACAAAGATAAACAGCGAGAATTATATGGCAAAGATTATCTTATGGCTTTAGCAGAACATGCATTTAGTTGGGTCTTTATCACGCATCTCCCATATTTAATCATGATCGTCATAAATCCAGCACTCGTCCCACTTTATATTGTCAGTATTATTGTTAATACAGTAATTCATGCTATTGTGGATGATATGAAAGCAAATAAGAAGAAAATAAATTTAATTACTGACCAGAGTATCCATTTTGGACAAATTTTAGTAACTTGGTTAGTATGGTGCTTAATTTAAAAGGAGATTTATATATGGAAATTGTAATTGCATTTTTATTTTTCGTATTGTTTGTGTTCAGTATATATGTTGTCTATGAGACAATAGAAGAATGTCAGTCTAAAGGATTAGCTGCTTGTGCTATAGTGGCGAGTATTATTACATTAGTTTCTGGTGTTACATGTGTATATAATATAAAAATTTCACATATAAAAAATAATCAATATAATTATCAAATACAGTATAATGACACAGCATATTACACAAATGACTATATACTTTCAAATGGTGGAATTGAATTTGAAGCAGAAGAAGGGCATTTTATTTTTCCTATTGAAGGACAAAAACTTAAAATAAAGAAAACAAAGAAAGGCGGCCAGTGATGGTCGCCTTTTATTATGTTTTTCTTGGGCGGGTTTCGGTCGAACTTTGAAACTAAAATTGGTTTTAAGATTTTAGCTTTCAAGTGCAGTAACTCGAGATTTCAATAATTCAACTTCTCGCTTTAAATCTACTATCATAGCAAGTAAATCTTTAGTATTAGTTGTTTCTATCCAAGTTATTTCATCTTGGGTTAAAGAAGTATTAATTGCTGTTGTATCATAAGTGGAAGATAAAGTAAATTTATCATTTGTTATATTATGAAAACCAACAATATTGAAATCATGCTTATTAGAACCAGTTTGATTTATAGGCTGAATTCCACCAGAACCAGAATTATAATAATATAATTCAATACCATAACCATTATTTTTAAAAACTGCATGATTGCCGTCACAGCAAGTATAATAAGCATATGTATTACTATTACTTCTTCCATAAGCTTCAAAAAGAGTGGGTTCAAAACTAAAACGATTATTTACTGCATTAGAAGTTGATATTATATAAAAATCATCATTATTCAAATTAAGCTCTATTGAATTATCTGTATCTTGTTGACATAAAAGACGATATTGACCAACTCCATGGCTTACAGATGCTTTTGAGGTACTTGATGGCTCCACATTCATTTCTTGTAAATAATTACCATTTAAAAACCTAATATAACTATTAGGTCTCATAGGTCCACTACCAACCATAAAATTCATAAATGTAGTTCCACTATTACTTAATGAATAATATATGGGCGTATTATTGCCGCCATCTGAAATATAAGCATCAACAGACAAACTCCTATTACCTATTAAACCAACTTTGCCTGTTGAAAAATTTACATAAGTATTATAAGGACCACAAACAGAATTACTACCTGTATTTGTGACAGTTTGAGTTAAAGGACCGGCAGTTAGTTTGTAAAAGAGATTGTCACCTGCAATACGCTGTCCCAATTGTAATGAATTAGATGAACTGTTTGCTAAATAAACGATCTTATATGTATCTGATGAATCAAATTTTTCATCAAAAAGAATTTTTACATTATTTGAATTTAATGTAAGCGGACCAGTTAAGTTTCCTCCTGTGAGGGGCAAGAAATTACCATTTCCACCTCCTGCCCCGCCTTGAGTTGTTATTTTTCCCATTTTAGTTTATCTCCTTTTTATACTCCATTATTGTAAACATATTGTTTTGTAATACCGGGATTAATAGTAACAGAATTACATCTATTACCCATTACAAGAACAACTGGATCTACTCCTGTTTCAGCAGATTTACCAATAGAGATTGAACTATCATCATCAAAATAGTTATTTGTAATAGCATAATGACCTTCCGCAGAAGCTACGAAATTAATATAACTATCATCAAAAACACAACCTCTAATAATTAACATACCATTACTTATGTCATTAACTACAGTGCTATCAATACCACTGAAAGTACAATTTTCAAAAGTAATATGAGCAGAGTTATTATTTAGAATATTAGCTATTGTTCCTATTCCATAGAAATTCAAATTAGTAAACTTTATTTTAGTATTATTACCTATATTTGCAAATACGCTATCAACACTACCAGAAATAGTATGTCCAGGAATTTGAGAATAAAATTCTATTTCCATACTATCGGGTATGATTCTATTTACAGAGCTATCAAGAGTAATATCTTGCATAATGTTTACTTTATATATTGCTTGCGTAGGCAACTCTGTAAGTAAATTGTCTCTATAATAAGACATATTTAAAGTAATAATAGGTTTATGATATCCGCCATTAAAGAAAGCTTGATATTTTGTTCTATTATTGCTATCTTTTGTAAGATGAATACCTGTTGTACCACTTATAGTAAGATTAATGTCATCATCACCTATACCGACGTAGCTATTTTCAGATGGATTAAAAGAAGATTCAACTACATTTGTAAGTACTACATTATAATCAGAAGCTGTTTCAGTACCTTCATCATCATAAGGAATTTTACCTGTCGCCGCAATATAAGAACCACCAGTAAGGCTTGTAATATTAATTTTATTTCTTGTTAAAGTAAAATCTATACTTTTTGTATTACCAGCATGTGGAATAAAATCATCAATTGCGGAAATTGCATTGTCAACATAAGAAGTACTTGCTAAATTAGAAATATCTGGAATATCGCCAATAGTCGCAATTTCATTATTTGGGTTGGAAGAAACACCATAAAACGTCTTATGGCCAGTGTCATGTGAAAATGTTATATTAGTGTGTGCCTGTAATAAGACTGAACCATCAGCGGCAAAATTAAGAACTGAAGATGGGCCATTTGTGAAATTCTTTACAAAATTACTACTATTATTATTTGGACCAGCAACAAAATTAATATCGCCTGAACGAACTATGTTAAGATTTCCACTCTTTGTATTTCCTGCATTAGGAATGAAATTATCATTAACGCTTTCTGTTGTAGCATAATCACTTAAATCAACATCTGTAGAACCTACTTGTACCCATTGATTATTAGTATAAACATACATATCATAAGTAGTTCCATTTGACATTAAATAAATTACATTAGATTGTATATCTTCTGTTGGAAGCTGTGTTACAATAGAAAAAGAAATATTTTCAATATCACCTATCATATTTTCAATTTCTTCTTTTGAATATGAATCAGAAATAAGGCGGTAAATGCTTAAATCTGGTTTATTTTGAATATAAGCGGGACTTGAAGTATTTGTTTCTGTCCAATTACTCTGTACTTGCTCAAATTCAATACCAAGATCTACAGCTGTTTGATTACCTTGTAAAGTGTGTCCATTGATTTGAGGTTTATTTGTGAGACTTTCATAATTAGAAGTACCGCTGCTTCCACCGCCCGTAGGTTTATTCTTAATATAATCAGGCTGAGTATTATTACTTTGTGACCAATCACTTTGCGCCTGATGAGAACGAACTATTTCTGTTAGGTTCTTACCATTAATAATTAAACCATCTTCATTATTAATAGTTATACTTTTAAAAACAGCGTTACCTTGTTCATCTATTTCAGAGTTATTGCCCTCTAAGCCTTTTTCTATTGTAATATTTTGAGTGGTAATATTATTTGTAGTTGTATTACCTTCAACAGTTAAATTATTTGTTGTAACATTACCCTCATTAACAATAGTTGTAGAAGATATATTTTTAATTTCTGTTGGGGTATTATCTTTTAAATCAGATATTTTAGCATATTTTTCTTCAAGAGCTACACCATCTTCAATAAACTCTTTTGCGGAAATGGTGTTATTCGCAACGATATTCTCGATAGAACCATCAGTAAGTTCGGTTTTCTTTACATAATCTTCAAGGTCTTCAAGGGTTACTAAATTTTCAGGTATTGGTAATGTATCTGCTATTTGTACATACGTATCACTTGATTTAATATAAAAATCATAATGATTTTCATTTTCAACCATATAAATAGTATTACCAGAAGCTTGATCTATAGGCGGAAGCTCATCTACAACGATATATTTAAGTCCCGCACTACCACCGCTTCCGCAACCACAATTTAATAGACACCAAGTATTAGTATCATCAAGAATATATCTTTCGCCTGTTTCAATAATATGGACTATTGAACCTATTGTTGCATTACGTGGTAAATTATCAAACTCTGAAAGATGTATAAAACCAATAGCTGCGGAATACTCGGCATAGCCATTGTTAATAGTTCTGATTAAACCCATAAATATATTCTCTCCTTTCTTAAAAATGCGGGGTTTATTTTTAAACCCCGCTTAAAATAAGATTATTCACCTTCGGTTTCTTCACTTTCAGTTGTTCCACCAATTTTGACCCATTCATGCTCTTCATCAAGAATATACTCATCACCAGTTTCAATAACTGTAAGCTTAGAACCTATTATAAGGTCAGTTCTAAAACTTTTAAGCTCATCCTCGTGAATATAAGCAAACGTGCCATAACGAGAAACATAACCATTCATGTAAATTGCCATAATAAAATGTCCTCCTTTGTTTGATTTTTTATTTATTTATGAAAAAGCGAAGCCATTCATAAGAACAGCACCATACTTTTCACATAGCTCATTAAAATCTCTATCATTTTCAAGAGATAAATCTTGTATAACTTGCGCAATTTCTGCTGGAAAAGGAGTATTTTGAGAAAGCGCAAGACACATTAAATCTTCTGCTACATCTAATAAATGTACATAAAGATGTTTATATATTATTTTTGTATCCCGTGCGGAATTACCTTTTTCAACAAGAGTAGAGATATGTTGTAGCATAATAATTATATATTGTATATCACCATATAATTGCGAAGCGGGAGTTGAGGTAAGCTGTAGATGCTGAGCTTGTTTTATCTCTTCGTTGAAATAAGCGCGGGAAGTGCGCGCTTCTTTTTCTTTATCAAGCATATTATATTCATAGAACATGTTACACTGTGTGCGTAGCTCCTCTTTCCGCTTTACAATATCTTCAATGGTTTCTGTATTTTCTTGCTCTTGCAATTCAGCAATAATTTCGTCAAAAACTTTATCAAATTCATTTGGTTTTGTATAATTAAGACGAAATAGTAAGCTTGCTTTAGGGTCTATAAATCCTTTAAGCAAGTCTGTTATCATCTTAAATTCTTTGCTATTATTTATATTTTCATTATTCATTTTCGTGTCCTCCTTAAATAAATTTAAAAATTACACGAATATTAGTTATATAAAAACTAAAAATCTCATTTTATTTTGAGAATATCTTAATTTATTAATATGATTTTATGTATTTGCCCTTGCACTTGCCTCGTCAATCAGCTTTTGAATATAGCTGTTGAGGTCAACCTTATACATAATTTCGCTCGTTCCGCTATCTGTCCAAATGTTGTTTTCGCCTTTTAACAGCGTGATAACTTCGGGTGTGAGTGGGATTTCTATAGGGGTGGCAAGTTCGTAGACAAACTGAACACCGTCCATTGCGTTTTTAAAATCTGTTGTGTTGCCATTGTATGAATTATCTTTTATAAAAATATTGTTGTTGCTGCTCTGATAGTAACCGTTTTTATCCTGTGCATTTATAAGTTGAGATGCTGGCGAAGTCCATAGTGTAAATAGATAACAAGAGCAAAGATATCCCGTTCGCTGAGTATTATCAATTTGAGTTTTGAAATACTCCCCTGTAGAATCATATGTCCAAGTAAAACTACCCAAATCCACATTTACATCCGTCACCCTCAACACACCATTCACCCAATCGACCTCACAACCGTATACTGTGTTGTTGAAAGGTTCATAAGATGTGGCGGTGGAGCCGAGTTCGAGCTGTACATTGTTTATGTTTGTGCGTGCAAAAGAGGCTGCTATGTACTTTTCGTTTGAAGAAGTTGTATGAGTAAATGGAACTTGTATCCACGTACCACTCCTACTTATAATATTTCCAACATCATCTAAAAATAAAACTGAAGCAAATTCAGAACCGCTAATCGTATATGTTACATTTGGACTACATTTCGTAAATGACATAAGATAGTTTGCATTAGAACTTATTTGTGTACCATTTGATATATAACCTTGAGCATAATATCCATATTGTTTATAAGCATTTAAAGCATTTTTCAAATCCTCAATAAATGTAGGGTTCAGTCCTTTAGTGTTGTCAAACAAATTCTTCCCCAACGCAGGGAATGTAACAGAGTAGGTGTTGGAAGCATCGTAAAATTTTATGTTTGTATAAGTTACATCACCTTGGCTTAATTCATAATTTGCAAAAAAACTTAAAAAACTTGTCACGCTACTATTATAGGTGAATTTTAGTGCTAAATCGCGAGATTGAGTAGTCTGTTCACAAGAATCTATCACTTTGTTATTCGTAACGTTTCTAATTGCTATAAATGCAACTCCAGATGCAATTTCCGCGTGTGCTGTCACTATATAGGTTTTACCGTTTGTTAAATTGTAGTTACTTAACAACTGCTTTGATGCTGTGTATGGTGCGGTTCCATATAAACGCAAAGAACTATTTGATAAAATCTCAATACTGCCTCCGCCCTGTGCAATGTCGGTATTTTCTGTTGTATAAATATCATCACTTGCGGAGGCGTTATTAAACTCAACCCCCGTATATCCAGTTATCGGTCTGACATTATTAGGTGCGGGGTCGCCCGTACCTGCCTGCTTCGGTGTTAACGTGACAACACACTCTTCGGCAGGATAAGCCGCCGCATCGGTTATGTGGATGGGATTGCCCTCAACCGTAACATCGGGGATAACGTCAAGTATTTCGGCTGCCATTTCGCTTGGGTGATATGTCCCGCTTGTTCCGTTTAATACATTTATGGCATTACCCAAATTATTCAAAGTAGTTTCATTAACTAAGCCTTTACTCATTCGGGAACACCTCACTCTCGTAGTCCGTGATAGCTGCGATTGCCTTATCAATATAGTCTTTTATGACTTTATTTTGAACAGGGTTTTCGCTTGTATCCGACATCTCATCGTCAACTTTTGCATATTTCGAAGCATATTTAATACCATAAATCTTATAGATATAGCCGTCTTGTCCGGAATCCGTTTTGGTTAGAACTGTGGTACTTGTAACAGTATATTCTACAAATTTTCCTCCGGCCCAATTAGAAACGCCCAATACGTCTCCAACATTGATGTCTGCAACATTTGCAAATGACGCTTCGGATGTTGCAGGACTTCCCCAATGTCGTATAAACATCAGTTCATCAAAATTAGTGTATGGCTGCGACAATGTTATTGTATTCGGAGCAG
>AUXO010899599.1_pt1 | contig 10543 bp, 11 predicted proteins | sample 768731 | NCBI WGS metagenome assembly AUXO01 (sample SAMN02715735, study PRJNA202380) | gut metagenome | biome: sheep rumen | host: Ovis aries | place: New Zealand: Palmerston North
GAAATGGTATTTAGACAACCATTCCCAGGACCTGGACTAGGTGTTAGATGCCCAGGCGCTATTACAAGAGATAGACTTGAAATAGTTAGAGAAAGCGATGCGATATTAAGAGAAGAATTCGCTAAATGCGGTTTATCTAAAAAGGTATGGCAATATTTCACAATCGTTCCTGATTATAGGTCAACTGGTATAAAAGACAACAAGAGAACTTATGATTATTTTGTAGTATTAAGAGCTGTAAACTCTGTTGATGCGACAAGCGCTACAGTAGAAGAAATACCATATGACATTCTATTTAAGATAAGGGATAGAATATTATCAGAAGTTCAAGGTGTAAATAGAGTTTTAGTTGATATTTCTCCAAAACCAATCGCAACTATCGAATGGGAATAATAATTGCTGCCAAGTATTTATTCATTATAAAATAATATATGTGCAAAATATGTGCGATGCACAATTTTGTATTGATAAATTATCAAATAATGCTATAATGTAATAAAGAGAGGCGATTTTATGAAGACTGTAAATATAACCATTAGAGTAGATGAAGATTTGAAAAAACAGGCTGAAGATTTATTTTCTGATTTAGGTATGAATTTTACAACTGCTTTTAATATTTTTCTGAAACAGTCTGTTCGTGAACAACAAATTCCTTTTAAAATTACTAAAAAAATTCCTAATAATACTACTCTTAAAGTTATGGAATCATCTGAAAAAAATGAAGGTATCTATGGACCTTATGATGATGTCTCATCTTTGATTGAGGCGCTTAATGCTTAAGATAGAGTTTACTAGCCAATTTAAAAAAGATTATAAATTAGCAATCAAAAGAGGGTGCAATATTAAAAATTTTGAAGTTGTTCTTTCTTATTTAATCAATGAACAAACATTACCAGAAAAATATCGAGACCATGCACTCCATAATTCTCGTAATTATAAAGATATGCGTGAGTGCTATATCGAACCTGATTGGCTTTTAGTATATAAAATCTTGAATGATACACTAATTCTACGTTTGATCCGTACAGGTAGTCATAGTGATTTGTATGATTAATCACTTATAAACAATAAATAATAAATCTAGGCACCATTATTGCCTAGATTTATATTTTTAATAAAACTATATTATAATAAAGTAGAATATAGTGAAAGATAAAGGTACTTACTATGAACGATAATGAAAAACTAAAGAAATACGCTATTATAACAGGCGCTAATGGAGGCATGGCAAAATCTACAATTGATTTACTACTTAATAATGGCTACTATGTTTTTGCGTTAGATTTAGTTAATTCTAATATTAACGAAAATGCTTCATATATAAAATGCGATATAACATCAGATAGTGATTTAACTAATGCATATTATTTAATATTAAAAGAAACTAATACAATAGATTTAATTATTCATTTTGCGGGTATATATGTTCTTGATTCCTTAATTGAAATAGATAATGAACTATTTGATAAATCATTTAAAATTAATGTTTATGGTGTTTATTTATTAAATAAGATGTTTGTCGATATTATGAATAAACATTCTAAAATCATTATAGTCACATCAGAACTCGCTAAAAGAAGCACATTACCGTTTACTGGATTATATGGAATTACTAAGAAAACATTAGATGAATATGCATATTCTTTAAAAATGGAACTACAATTACTTGATATAGATGTAGTTGTGATTAGACCTGGCGCTGTAGATACAAAAATGTTAGATGTATCAAAAAATGAACTAGATAAATTTGTACAAAAGAGTACCCACTATAAAGTATCAGGAAAAAATTTTAAGAATATAGTAGATAAAGTTGAATCTAAGAATATAAGCCCAGAAAAAGTTTCTAATCTAATATATAAGATTATAAATAAGAAGCACCCTAAATTCGCGTATAATATCAATCATAATAAATTATTAAAATTATTAGATATCGTTCCACAAAATCTAAGATTTAAGATTATAAAATCAATTCTAAAGGATAAGAGAGATTAATTCTCTCTTTTTTACTTATGAATTAATTCTATAAAACATATGAATAAAATGTGAATAAATATATTTTATAAGAATACTATTCTTATATTTATGATAGTATTTACTCGTTAGATAGGAGAATATTATGCTTTGGACTAAAGAACACTTATATACACTTATTCCTACATTTATAATTGAGATTATTTTATCAATTATATTAGGTAAAGCTCTAAAAAATAAATCAGATAAAGTTAAAATGATTCCTATAACTGTTGTGACAGTAATATTGCTTGTATTAGAAGTATTAAAACAATTAAATGGAATTATAAATGGATATGACCTATATAGACTACCTTTCCATTTCTGTAGTTTATTCTTGTACTTTTTACCTCTCGCATCATTTTATTATGGTAAATATAAAAATGAAGCAAGAATATTAGCTTCAACCATATCAACATGTTTGTTCTTGTTCATGGTTGTATATCCGAATCTTATATATAGTGGAGATGCGATAAAAAGCGCAATAAACTATATAAAAGGAGACGGAGGATCCTTCATTGATTTCCATTCAGTATTATTCCATACATTAGCGTTATTTGAATTTTTCTTATTCTCTGCGCTTGATGTATGTAAATTAGAATCTAAAAAAGATCTAAAATTAATTTTAATAGCGTTTATTATTTATTGCGTTATAGTTGGCCCATTATCTCAAATAATTAAAACAAACTTTAATAATTTTTATCATTCTAATGTACCTCCTATTGAGGATATAAGATTGAACCTATTATCTAAAATCTCATGGCCAGCACAACTTATATACGTATCTATAATATCTGTTGGTACAGTATTAGTCCCAATTGGCGCATATTTCATTATGAAAGGCTCTAAAAAACTATATAGTAAAATCATATAATACTAAGACAGCTAAGCTGTCTTTCTTTTTATGAACTTATATATATAACTTCCAAAACTTGATTTTTTTCATAGATTTGGAAGAAATGTAATTGAAATTTATATTTAATTAATGTATTATATAATCAGGGAGATAACTTCCAAAACTTAATTTTTTTAATAGTTTTGGAAATTTTGTATTTTAATTATGATAGGAAGAAAAGAAGAAAAGAAGTATTTAGAATCATTACTTAAAGAAAATGAATCTGAGTTTATTGCGGTATTTGGAAGAAGACGTATCGGAAAAACATATTTAATAAGAGAATCATATAACTACAACTTTACTTTTGAACATACAGGTTCAAGTAATATAGAAATTGAAGAAAAAAATCAAAAACAATATCAATTAAATAAATTCAAGGAATCACTTGTCCAATATGGATATAAATGCGATAAAGATTTAACTACTTGGAATGAAGCGTTTAATTGTTTAAAAGAATTGATTATCTCTTCGAACAATTCAAAGAAAGTTATTTTTATTGATGAATTATCATGGATGGATACAAAGAATAGCGGATTGATTTCTGCTTTAGAAAATTTTTGGAATGGATTTGTAACATCAAGAAAAGAAAAAGATGTCATTTTAATAGTATGTGCTTCCGCAACTTATTGGATGACAGATAATATTCTTAATTCTAAGGGTGGATTGCATAACCGTTTAACAGGGACAATATACTTAAAACCATTTTCTTTGAAAGAATGTAAGGAATATTTAGAATCTAAAAATATATCTTTTAATTTTCATCAAATATTACAGTGCTATATGATTTTAGGTGGTGTTCCATACTATTGGAGCTTGCTACAAAAAGGAAAAAGCTTACCTCAAAATATAGATAATTTATTCTTTAAAGAAAACGCTATATTAAAAAATGAATTTAATAATTTATATAGTGCATTATTTAACAAACCAGAACAGTATATAGATATAATTGAATCTCTTTCAAATGTAAATAAAGGCATAACAAGAGATGAAATTATCGAAAAAACAAATATTTCTAGTTCTGGAGAATTAACAAAGAAATTGATAGAACTTGAAAATTGTGGATTTATAAGAAAGTATATTCCATTCGGATATAAACAAAAGAACGTATTATATCAATTAATTGATAACTTTACTTTGTTTTATTATAAGTTTATTAAAGATAATATTTATAATGAAAATTATTGGGAAAGCCAAATTAATATGCCTAAGATTCAATCTTGGAGTGGAATTGCGTTTGAAAAAGTATGTTTAGAACATATCCCTCAAATAAAGAAAGCGTTAGGTATTTCTGGTGTATATACAGAAGTTAATTCCTGGCAGTGTAAAGAAGACTTAGATAATGGCATATTTGGTTCTCAAATTGATTTATTAATTGTAAGAAAAGATCAAATAATAAATCTATGTGAGATGAAATATTCAGAAACTGATTATATAGTTGATTCTAAGTTTATTCGTGATCAAAAAAGAAAAATATCTGACTTTTTAAATATCACTAAGACAAAATACGCTATCTATCCAACTTTAATAACTACTTATGATGTGATAGAGAACGCATATTCAAATGAAATTCAATCAATCATAAAAGCAGAAGAACTATTTTCTTAAATAAATTATGCATTAACAATAATATAAAAAAGGGGCGACCCCTTTTTTTATATTATTTATTTTTCTTATTAGCTTTATTAGCTTTCTTTTCAGCTTTTAATTTAGCTTTTTCTTTTTTAGCTTTAATCTTAGCTTGATATTTATCTTCTTTACGTTTTATTTTTTCTTCCTCTTTAGTTAGAGGTCTTGGTGTTAAAGGTTTTAATAACTCTTCAGGTCTTTTTAACATCTTTAACATCTCATTTAGACTTCTAGCGAAATAGAAACCATCACAGAATCTTTCATCTGAAACAAACTTAACAGGCATTACTCTTTTGTAATATACTTCATCACTACCTTTCTTAAAATATGGTTGACATTTTTCCATACCAGTAGAGAAGAAGAGGCCAGTTGTTCCAAAATCGTATACATGGTGATAAATTGATGTACATTTTACACTCTTTAAATCTGTAATAAAGAATGAAGTATGGAATGGTTCAGCGTCCATTACGCTTCTTGGTAACATTCCATGTTTATCTAACCATTTAAGCATGTTTACCACAAATCTCATTATGAAATGAGGTATTTTAGCTAAAGTAGTTGTTAATTTATCTGTATCATTTAAAGAGCCTTTCGCTTCCTTAATTACTTCATCTAATTTCTCTTTAACTTGGCTTAATGATTCAGTACCTTCAAAATTAACTTTTATAGAGGTTTCATTTGATTCAGCTCCTGGTCTTAAAGAGCGCTGTACTACCATTGAATACTGAATTAGATTTCTTTGATATATTCTTTTGTTCACAACGAATCTATTTAATTCAGGTCTTAAATATAATATTCTTTGAATAATACAAACTAATATTTCAAGATATGAATATACAACGCCAGTTTCTTCTTTAGCGATTCTCACAATTTCATCTAGTTGATCCATATCTAAATAGAATTCTGTCATATTCATAGAATCATGTCTATCAGGCATTATATGAGGCACTAATAGATATAATCCGCTATGTGTTTTTACTAATCTACCATCAGGTCTTTTTCCAAACATTTGAATTACCCCCTAATTCAATTAACATTATATATCAAATATAATTTTAAACAATTTATTTAAAGATTCTATAATTCCATTTTTATGAGAATAGACCATTTATCATAAAAAATTGTATTATTTTTATATTTTATTGTAAAATATAGGTAGTATTATTAGAAGGTTTAAAAATGAGAGTTATCGCAGGAATCTATCGCCATAGATTATTAAAAGAAGTATCTAACGAATATACAAGACCATCAACAGATAAAAATAAAGAAATGGTTTTCAATATGTTAGGACAATTCTTTGATTCAGGAGTATGTTTAGATTTATTTGGTGGAACAGGTTCTTTAGGAATAGAGGCGCTATCAAGAGGAATGTCTAGCGCCTATTTTAGTGAGATTAATGATGATACATATCAAATCTTATTATCAAATATTAAATCTTTAGGTATAGAAAACGCTACTGTTTTCCATGGGGATTATAGAGGATTTCTAAAAAAATATTCACATATTAAATTCGATTTAGTATTATTAGATCCACCTTATAGAATCTTTAATGAAGTTAAAGAGATATTATCTTTTATGCTTAAAAAAGAAATGTTTAAAAAAGATTGTCAGATCATTTTAGAAATGCCTAAAGAATTAAGGTATATACCAGAAGGGTTTGAATTTATTAAAGATAAAGTTGGTGCTGCATCAAGATTTGTATATCTTATATATAGAGGAAATGAATAATGAAGATAGGATTATATCCAGGATCTTTTGATCCTATTACAAATGGACATTTAGGTGTTATCACAAAAGGAGCTAAACTTTTTGATAAACTATATGTCTGTATATTAAAAAACGCAGTAAAAAATTCAGAATTCACTGATGAAGATAAAATAAATATGGCTAAATTAAGCGTAGCGCATCTTAAGAATGTTATAGTTGTACAAGAAGATGGCTTAACTATTGATGCGTGTAAAAAATATGGCGCTAATTTTATATTAAGAGGTTTAAGATCATCAGCTGACTTTGAATTTGAATTTGAATTAAATAACGTTAATAAAACACTTGATGATGATATAGAAACTATACTTGTGATGACTAACATAAATGAGAGTCATATTTCATCATCAATTGTTAGAGAACTTATGCATTATAATTCAAAAGATTATTCAAAACTCGTTCCTAAACCTGTTTTTGATTACATAGAGAATATAAAGAAAGGAAAGAAATAGAATATGTATGATTGTTTAATCATTGGTTCAGGCATCATCGGATCAAGCGTAGCGAGAGAACTATCTAAATATAACGCTAATATACTAGTTCTAGAAAAGAAAAATGATGTATCATGTGGAACTACTAAAGCTAATAGTGGTATCGTTCACGCTGGATATGACGCTAAACCTGGATCATTAAAAGCTAAATTTAATGTAGAAGGAGCGAAACTTTATCCAGAACTTGCGAAAGATTTAGAGTTCCCATATGAAAAGAATGGAGCGTTTGTATTATCTTTTAGTGAAGAAGGATTAGACGGATTAAAGACTCTTCTTGATAGAGGAATTAAAAATGGAGTATCTAATTTATCTATCATCACAGGTGATGAAGTTAGAAAAATAGAACCAAATGTATCAAGCGAAGTTAAATACGCATTATATGTTAAAGATTCAGGAATTGTATCTCCATATGAAATGTGTATCGCAATGGCTGAAAACGCCGCAACTAATGGAGTAAAGTTCGAATTCTTAAAAGAAGTGAATGATATTAAGAAAGAAAATGAACATTTCGTAGTAAAGACTACTGATGGAGCAATATATGAAGCTAAAGTAGTTATTAACTGCGCAGGATTGTATTCAGATAAAATAAACAATTTAGTATCTAAAACTAAATATAATGTTATACCTAGAAAAGGTGAATATTGTTTATTAGATAAAGAATTCTCATATATTACTAATACTACTCTTTTCCAATTGCCTACAAAAATGGGTAAAGGTATTTTAGTTGCGCCCACAACTCATCATAATATCTTAGTTGGACCAACTGCCTTAGATATGGATGATAAAGATGATACTGACACAACTTATGAAGGATTAAAAGAAGCTTGGGATAAAGCATTATTAACAGTTCCTAATCTTCCAAGAGGTGGAATCATTACTCAGTTTAGCGGTATTAGATGTCATATAGATGCTGATGATTTTGTGATAGGTTTTAGTGAAGTAGAAGGATTTTATAACTGTTTAGGTATTGAATCACCTGGTCTCGCATCATCTCCAGCAATCGCTAAACATGTAGCGATGGAAGTATCTAAATATCTTAATCTAACAGAAAATAAGAACTTCATTAAAACACGTAAAGCAATTAAACATATAAGAAACATGAACGATAAGGAACTTGAAGACGCAATAAAAGAAAATCCTTTATATGGTCATGTTATATGTAGATGTGAAGTTGTGAGTGAAGCTGAAATTGTTGAAGCTATTAGACGTAACCCAGGCGCAAAAGATATGGATGGTATAAAAAGAAGAGTTAGAGCCGGAATGGGAAGATGTCAAATGGGCTTCTGTACACCAAAGATTATGGAGATTCTTTCAAAGGAATTAAATATATCTTTAGAAGAAATAACTAAGAAAGGCGGAGATTCATACCTCTTAGTTGAAAGGACTAACGAATAATGGATAAGTATAGATTAGTTATAGTAGGTGGCGGACCTGCAGGATTAGCTGCGGCAATCGCTGCTTATGACAAAGGCGAAAGAGATATTATAATTCTAGAAAGAGAAGCTAAACTAGGCGGTATTCTAAATCAATGTATTCATAATGGATTCGGACTTCATACATTTAATGAAGAACTAACTGGACCAGAATACGCTGAACGTTTTATAGTTGAAGTTAAAAATAGAAATATTAAATATTTATTAAATACTACAGTAATTAATATCACTGAGGATAAAGATATTAGAGCCTTATCATCTGATGGTTTATTGACTATTAAAGCTGATGCGATAATATTATGTTGTGGATGTAGAGAAAGACCAAGAGGCGCAATCAATATTGCGGGCGCAAGATGTGCAGGAATTTATTCAGCTGGTACAGCTCAAAAGTTAGTTAATATCGATGGAGTTATGCCTGGTAAAGAAGTAGTAATATTAGGATCTGGTGATATCGGATTAATCATGGCTAGACGTATGACTTTTGAAGGCGCAAAAGTTAAAGCCGTTGTAGAACTCATGCCTTATTCGTCTGGACTTAATAGAAATATAGTACAGTGCCTAAACGATTTTGATATACCTCTATATTTTTCTCATACTGTAGTTGATATTAAAGGTAAAGATAGAGTTGAAAGCGTTGTGATCGCAGAAGTAGATGAAAGATTAAATCCTAAGATGGAAACTGCATATGAAATCAAATGCGATACATTATTATTATCAGTTGGATTATTACCAGAAAACGAACTCGCTAGAGGTGCTAAAGTTGCGCTATCAAGAATCACAAGAGGCGCAATTGTAGATGATAATTTAATGACATCTATCGATGGCATATTTGAATGTGGCAATGTTCTACATGTTCATGATTTAGTAGATTTCGTTAGCTTAGAAGCTAAAGAAGCTGGAATTAAGGCTGTTGATTATATCAATTCAGGTAGTAATAAACATTACGAAAAAATCGAAATTAAAACTACTGATGGAGTTAGATACTGCGTTCCTGAATTAATTTTAAAAAATGAAGATTATTCTCCATTATCACTCAAGATGAGAGTATCTAATGTCTATAAGAAAGTTAAACTAGAAGTAAAGTGTGATGATGAAGTAATCTATTCTAGAATGAGACCAGTTGTAGCGCCTGGTGAAATGGAAAAGATAGATTTAAAATCTGAACAGGTTTTGAAACTTAAAAACGCTAAAGAAATTAATATTTATCTAAGGAGGATGGAATAATGAGAGAATTCATTTGTATCTGTTGTCCACTTGGCTGTCACCTAACTGTTGATGATAGCGATAAAAATAATATTATTGTTACAGGTAACACTTGTCCAAGAGGCGCTAAATATGGTAAAGATGAAGTGCTTAATCCTACTCGTATGGTCACTTCAAGCGTAAAAGTCACTGATGGAATTGAAAGAGTAGTTAGTGTTAAAACTAGTGAACCTATTCCAAAAGGATTGATATTTGATTCTTTAAAAGAACTTAAAAAAGTTAATATCACCGCTCCAGTATCTATTGGAGATGTGGTTATTAAGAATGTGCTAAATACTGGCGTTGATTTTATCGCTACAAGAAATGTGGAGAAAATGTAATGACAGAAAAATATGTTCTAGCTTTAGACCAAGGTACTACTTCATCTAGAGCGATAGTGTTTAATAAGAATGGTGAAATTGTTGGCTTAGCACAACAAGAATTTGAACAGATATATCCAAAACCTGGATGGGTTGAACATGATCCTAAAGAAATACTATCAAGCGAGATAGCTTCTTTACAGATGGCTCTAATTCGTGCAGGAATCACTTATAGTGATATTGATTCAATCGGTATCACTAATCAAAGAGAGACAACTATTATTTGGGAAAAATCTACAGGTAAACCTATATATAACGCTATCGTATGGCAATGTAGAAGAACTGAAGAATATTCAAAAACCATATTACAAAATGAACAATTATCTAATATGATTTATGATAAAACTGGTCTAAAAATGGACCCATATTTTAGCGCATCTAAAATTAAATGGATATTAGATAATGTAGAAGGTGCTAGAGAAAAAGCTAATAATGGTGAACTATTATTTGGAACAGTTGATACATTCCTTTTATGGCATTTAACTGGTGGTAAAGTTCATGCGACGGATTATACTAACGCATCTAGAACATTATTATTCAATATTCATACATTAAAGTGGGATCAAGAATTATTAGATTTATTTGAAGTACCAGCATCGATGTTGCCAAGTGTTCATCCATCTAGTTATAATTTTGGCTCAACTAATGTAGATTATATCTCTAGAGAAATCCCTATCACTGGAATAGTTGGTGACCAACAAG
>AUXO014889206.1_pt1 | contig 10542 bp, 10 predicted proteins | sample 768731 | NCBI WGS metagenome assembly AUXO01 (sample SAMN02715735, study PRJNA202380) | gut metagenome | biome: sheep rumen | host: Ovis aries | place: New Zealand: Palmerston North
GCCTTCTTCCAAAGCCCTTTGAATAATGTCTATATCTTTTTTCTCAATACCATATGCCTTAGCTATTTCAAAAGAAACTGCCGTAAAACCATCACGCATTAAAAACTCCATCAATTCGTTCAAAGAAATATCACCGTTAAGGTATACCCTCACCTTTTTTAGAATCTTTCTTGTCTGTTCTTCTAAAAAATCTGAAAATTCTTCTGTATTTAAACGTTCATTTCTCTCCAATACTTTTTGAATTCCTGCCTGGAGAACGTCGTTTATTAGTGAATTGGTAAAATAATGTATATAATCTTTGGCTTTAGACCCATAATGGTCCTTGAGTTTCTGTGCAATATCTTGTTTACCTTGATTATTGTTCAGATAATCTGCCAGTAATTCCATTAAGAATTCCAGGTCGAGAGCAAGATCAACCTTTTCTTTTGCCGCATTATGAGCATTAAAAATAAATTCTTTCATTTGTATCTCCCACAAACATTATAGTATGAATTCAGCTTTGTCACATTATAAAAGCATTAAACAGATAAGGAGATATTGAAACAAAGATGCTTTGGTAGCATTCTATACCACCCTGTTATAAAATCATTGCATTTGATCCACATATAAAGGAACTAAAATAAAAAGAGTGGTGATCTGAACCACTCTCTCATGATCAATACCGCTTTTGCAGTGCAGAATATGCGAATAATCACATCATGTATATAATCAAAATGGTTTATACTTCACAAACAAAAGCGGGGTATATTTGAACAGATTATCTCAATATAATCAAATCTTCTTATTAATATAATGATATTTATAAATATGTTTTTTTCTTAAAAACTAGTCATTTAAAGCTTCTTCTAATTCATCTTCAGAGTATCCGAATGTATAATCTTCATCCTTCCCGTTCGAAGCCCATATTTCAGCTGCATCAGATACGTCTAATCCACTGCTTGAACCAGAACTTCTACATTCTCTACACCATGATTGAGGATAAGTTCCACCATATCTAAACCCAAAATATTCTTCTATTTCCTCATCGCCATATGCTATTTTCCCACAATGAGGACATTCTGCGTACCTTCCGTTTGCCATTTTTTCTCCTTTTATTATAATGTTTGATTACTCTAATTAATCTGTTCTCAATACTAATTCTAATCATTCTAATCAGGCGAAGATTTTGAATTAAAGATTTATTAAATTGAAAATCCATTTAAGCCAGCCTTGAACGGAACTAGCACGTCTTATAATTTGACCTTCATTGCAAACATTATATTGCCTCATTAGGTCTTCAATATATTTTTTACTCGGCATGTTACCGTGGTTATGTATTATATTATCAAAACAATCAGCGAAAATTTTATGTTGTAGAATTAGTTCAACAAGTTTTAATTGCCGGTCTTTATAATTTAGCGAGAACACTTGATCTCCTAGTGTGGTAAGAAATACTTTCTGTTGGTCATCTTCTCTCTTTTTCTCGAAAAGTCCTATGTACTTCCCCGCATTATAATAATAGTCTGATTGTCGGGTATCAAATTCCATCATCTCAGCGATATCTTCTTTGGTCATTGGATTGTTTTTGATTGTTTCCAATAGAGAGATAACTCTTTCAAATGAATTAGCCTGAATAAATGGAACTTGTAACTCATTAACTGCTTGATTGTCCGTATATTTCACCACAGTATTTTGCCGAACCTCCAGAATATCTTCTATTCCAATTGTAGTATCCTGTAGAGAATAATTTTTCGTTTTTATTAATTCAATAGATGAGTAATCGTTTAAATCCGTAAATCTATATTCAAATAGTCGGTAAATCATATTTGAATATATTGAAAACACTAACCGTATTGGCTTTGATACCTTTTGTTCCCAAAGTCTATATGGATAATATAATTGGCGAATGTGAAAATCTTCATGCAAAACATTTTTTGCCTCCATGATAATTACATTATTCTCATTTTCAAATCCACCATCTATTTCACATTGTGCATTTTTAACACTAATAAGTCTTTTTTCACCACGGAATGTATCTACATAGAAACTAAACTCTCCAGTTCCCATCCTTCCGTTAAACGTTTCCACAGTTTCTTCTTCTTCCAAAAAATCATCTAGAATTCCAGAAAGAAGCAATACATTTATTGCATTTGACTCAGATGAAATATTATTTACATCAATAGTTTCATATTCTGGCAGTTGAACATAATCCATCTTATTAACAGACTGTGTTAATTCTGGTATTTTTTCATACAAGCGGAAATCTCCTAATACATAAGAACTTCTACTGTCCGGCAGAATATTTAAATGATTGTTCTTCAGCGCCGGAGGGAGAGATGAGTAACAATCCCATTTTGCCATTAACCGCGGTTCTTTGTATTCTTTGATTTCGCTTGCTTTAATGTGAAAAACGCCTTCTGTTTTTACAATTTCGATAATATTATATCTGTCTATGATCTTGTTCCATGCTTCATCTACACTTAAAATATTTTTACTCATTATATATTAGAACCTCATTAATCTCTCCTCTTTTATCGCTCATGCTATTGATTGCACGTTTTGCTTTTACTGTTTTGATTTTATAGTCCTTATATAATTCGCGAATCTCTTTACAGTCTGAATTTGATTGCAGGAATTGTATTCCTTTCTCATTTAATTTATCGCATTCTTCTTTGAGCTCTACTTGTTTTGCGTAGTCAAAACCTCCCTCTGTATATCCAGTAAATGAGGATGATGAAGAAATAGGCATGTATGGAGGATCTAAATAAACAAAACTGTCTTTATTTAGCCCAGACAATACATCTTTGTAATCTCCACTTTTTATTTCTATTTCATTCGAATTAAGATAGTCTGAGATCGCTGATAACAAAACTTCGTTCACAATATTTGGTTTTTTATAACTCCCGTAAGGAGTATTGAACTGACCGGCTGAATTTACTCTGTAGAGTCCGTTATAACATGTTTTGTTTAGATAAATAATCCGTGCCGCCTTTTCTACATTTGATTTGTCTTTAAAGCTGGGATCACGATCCATTGCCCTTATTGTGTAGTAATAATCTTTAGAATTATTCTTCTCATGTATTTTAAGAAAATCTAATAATTCATCTAAATTATCACGAACAGTTGTATAAACATTTATTAGTTCTTGATTATAGTCATTTACAATTGCTTTTTGAGGCTGCAAGTTAAACAAGATCGCACCCCCACCTAAGAACGGCTCCACATATACCGCTTTATTCGTATTTATCATTGGAATTATTTCATGCAATAATTGCCTTTTTCCACCGACCCATTTTAGCATTGGACTTAATATTAGGTTTTTTGTCATTTTTTTCTGCCTCCTTGATTAATAATTCACTTACAATACATCTGCGCAGCCCCTTTATTAGTCCTTAAACTAAATTAAGCCATCAAATAGAATTCATATTAGCAGTGACCAATTATAATATCATTATATTGTGCTTTTAACCACTTAAATAAGAAGATCTTTATCTATATCAGTGGTATCATATTCGCCACTTCCGTCTAAATTTAACTCATTTTTTATTATTTTTATTAGGCTATCACATTCGCTTTCCTTTAAAGAAATCCCTTTCCCACATACAGTATAATCCTCGTTCCAAGTTCGGATATCATACTTTGGAGTGCTCCCCCAAGAAGTATAGGTGACTTGCCCAGGCATCTTTTTTGCGTCTTTATAAACACCTAACACTTCATAGATGTAGGCGGAAGAACGGCCAAAATTCGCAGTATACTTAGGTGTATTACTTTTGTCGCGGTACCTACTAGAAGTAAGTATCTCATATAGTTTTATCAATTCGTCTCGAGTAAATGTTACTCCTTTATAAGGTTCGGTTCCTTTGCCTCCCCATTTTCTCAAATCATATTTAGGTTTTCCGTTATTCCAAATTAGTAGGTTTAAATCCAATGAACTATTTGACGTATTGGAAACAGTTCCGATTCTCCTCACTATTTCAAACTTATAATCTGGCAAATCCCTCACCCCTTTACTTGCTTCTTTTGCTACGCACTAATACACTATACACTTCATTTATTTTTAATATTATAAAATGTAATTCAATTTTAATAAACATTCAAGGAAATCATTCTGAGATACTTTTAGTTATCTCTTTGATCCTTTCAAACCAGGAAACAACTGTACTTGCTCTCCGCCACGCAGTACTATCTGCCATAGATAATTCATTAAATAGCCTATTTGAAATATATATTTGTTTTTTCTCTTTATTTAAGGTAACAGAATCATCCCATAGACTTTTTATGTAAGGGTGTTTTAATATTTCATCAACAAAAGCCTTTTTTCTCATATGTGCAGGTAATTCCTTAATTGTTATTCCTTTCTTGGTTAAAAAGTATTTCGAATGTATTTTCTCAACAAATCCGAGGTATAATAAGGCATCAAGATAATAAGAACCCTGCCTTTCTTCCATATGATATTTTTCAGCTACATCCGACTTTGTTAATCCAGTATTTCCGATATCCATGATAATGTCAAAAATCAAATCTAAGTTATTTGCTTGCGGAAATGGAATATGTTTCATTTGTATCCTCTCTATATAAATAAGTCATCATCATCCACTGTCTCTTCGTGAGGAATAAATTCACCGGACAACAGTAAACTATAATACCTACTCTGCGCCTTCTTAGCATCTTCTTCAGAAATCTCTTCAGAATTATCATTTAGATTCAACTTCTTCATCAATATAGGAAATCCTCCATTGGCAAAAGAAGAAAAAATCTCATATTTTTCATCTTTTTTTACGATAGACTGTTCTTTTGTATATGAATATGCAATTAAGTCCATAATATCGTAATCCTTCTCATTAAAAAATGACATTAACACACCATCGGAAGCAGCCTTTTTGATAGGGACATATGCTTTTAGATTATATCCAACAATCGCTGATGCCATTAAAATGTCTTTATACCCTGCAAAAATACCTGCATGCATAATTTGCTGCATTTTTTCCTGCTGAGAAGCGCTTCGTTTAATTCGCAGCACATTATTTACGTATATTGACATAGATTAATCTTCTCCTTCACATATAATTGAATGGTTTTGACCATCAACCTTCTTGAAAATGTATTTATTGGCAACGTATGGTTCAAAAGCATCTCTTAATGAATTATACTTATCTTCATCAATCATTAAAATAACTTGATTAGCAAAGTTATGAAGTTCATGTGAAGATTTATCAAGATTTCCCGCAGCAATATCACCAAAAGGAGCATCTATTAACAATGGATAATCTTTCTTTACTTCTAATCCATCGTCAGCCTTGGCCGAATTAGAGTAGTCTAAAATTGCTTTAACAAACGCAAAAGTATTAATTTTGCTCTGTCCAGTAGAGTTGGAGTCTATGCATTTAGCAATTGCATCATCTTCAATCTCCATGTCGCTCAATCCATAATCTTTTTTCTGCTGATAAGTTCCATCTTGCTTCCATTTTTTTATCAATGCATTGTAATCTCGTTTCATATATACTGCAATTTGATATTTGCGATCATTCTTATGTTGAATAATCTTAATTCTTCTTCCTCTTTCAGCGTCTTCGGATAACAATTGATAAGCCTTAATTAAATTAGCATTTATATCTTCTAAAGCTGTCTCTTTATTAATTTCTTTAATTCTCTCAATGGCAGTAATACATTTTTCAATATAAGTTATTTCATCATTAAGTTTCCGTGATTTCTTTGACTCATGCTCAAAGTCATCTCTTTGCTCCCTTAATTTTTTAATATCTGATTCTAATTCTTCCAATGCCGCCTCTATTGAAGGTATTTGATTAATCAAAAACCCTTTACGTAACGTCAATGTTTCGTTCTTTCTCTCAAGAATTATTGCTTCTTTGTTGCCTTCGTCAGAGTCATCTATCGCAATAATCCTTGTTGATAAAGAGGCTATTGTGGCTTTGCAATTTCTTATGTCGCTTTCACATTCTTGGATCAATTTATAATTTTGTTTTGTTTGCTCTTTTACATCTCTAATTCTCTGGCGCATTTGACGTATAATTTCTGATAATGTACTGTTGATATTATCAGGTGGCAACATATTCATTAATTTATTTAAATTTATAATAGCTTGTTCATCCATTACTCTTCCACAAATGCATTTTGGACGAATCACAATATTTTTTACAGCGGGAACTGTAAGATCTTGCGGAACATCATATTTTTTTATAATATTTTCTACGTCATCTAATAATTTCTCAGTCGCCAACAAATAACCATCTCTTAAAGAAGCAGCAAAATTTTTGTAAAAGACATCAAGATTTTTTTCATACTGCGCTAATAATTCTCTTTGCGTCTTTCGTTCACTCTCTATTTCCTTGACTTCTTTATTTTTGATCAACAAATCAGAAATGGTAGCTAAATCATTATTAACTTCATCTAATTCAGCTCGATAAGTATCTAGTTGTTCAGCTAACTTATTTTGCTCATCACATTTGGAACTTTCTTCGTTTATTATTTCTTCTAAAGACCAATCACCTGTTTTTTTACCACTTTTCTTTAGTTCTTTATTTAGTTTTCGTTTTATACTTTTAAAATTTTCCGCACAATTTTCTAGTAGTTCTACATTCGTGATATCACTAATTACTGCCCGAATTGCATTGATTGAACTTTCATCAGGAGTATTTAGTTTCTGCATACGTTCACCATCAAAAATGATTCCGTACAAAATATTTTTTGGAATAATTCGGGATAATTGCTTATTGATAACTTCAACGTCTCTTATAGGTAGAGACAACTCACCATTTTCTTTAAATCGACTAAATTCTCTAAACTCTTCTATTCTGATTTGTTTTTCTGTTTTTTTGTATTCACACCATTTTTTTACTTGGTAAGTAATCCCATTATCTTCAAATTCAATAGTTACAGAGCAATGGCTGGTTGCACCTACAGGCGATTGTTCTAATCTTCTATATAATCCTGAATTTAATGCATAAGGTGTTTGTTCTTTGTTCGTTAATTTGGAAAAATCATAATCATAAAGCCCCCACCAAAATGCAAATAGAGTTTCTGTTTTTCCCCCACCATTAGGGGCTATTAAAGCTGTCATGTTTCGGCTTGAATCTGTCTTAAATTCAATACTTCCGTTTAGAAAGCATCGATAATTCTCAAATGAAATTTTATTAAATCTCATGTTCTACCACACTTTCTATGATTTTTTCCATTTCTTTCTGAGAGTCAACGTTATCGTTAATTTGTTCTTCTTTAACAGCTTTTATGCATTTTATAAATGCTTCTTTTTCACTAATACTAAATCCAAATTCGTTTAGTACATCATTAATTGTTGGCCTCTTTTTCATCAAATGATTCCTCCGTTACATTATATTCATTTATTAATTGATTTATGAATTCATCAACATCAGCTTTATTTTCTGCAAGTCTTCCGTATTCTCGAACACGACTTAATTCTTTGGCGACTAAAGAAGATGCCCCTACACCAGAACTAATTCCTTCAGGTGGAAGGCAGACTAGATCATAAATATATGCCATTGCTTTTCCGGTTTCTCTACATTTTCTCAAGACTCTACCTCGCCTCTGTACTGTTTGCCGTGTTAGTGTGTCGCTAGCCATGATATAAATCTTGTCTAATTTCGGTACATCGACTCCTTGATCAAAACACTTGATTGCAACTAACGTATCGTAATATCCACTTTCAAACTCTCTAAGAACTGAAGATCTTTCATCAGTTTTGCTAGTGAATTGAGATACTCGATATTTTCCCTGCTCTTTGAGGGCTAAGGTCACATTATCAATTATTAACTCTTCTGTAGATACATCTTTCCCTTGACCGCAATAGATTACAGAATTAGTAAAATCATATTCTGAACTACCTGCCATTTCTTGTATTTTATAAGTCTTATTTTTAGCTTTTTTTACAATAATGCTTCTATTATTCAACACTTCCTTAATCTTGTCTTCATCTCTAATCTCTTGATTTAATAGTTGTGCTAATTGCAATGTATATTTTTGGTATTTTGCGAATTCATTATCATCATCCTCAAGATAAACCGGAATTGGATAATACTGATATCTTGATAAAAATCCATTCTTTATCGCATCTTCAATGGAGTATTTATAAGTTTCCACTCTATCTCGGGTAAAATAGCTAATGATTTTATTTGTTTCCCAAGAGCTATGTTTTTCCGGTGTTGCACTTAATCCTAATCGAAATTTATACTTTTCTGATAAACAATCAATTTGATTTCTGCTTAAGTCATGTACTTCATCAATGATTATCAACTTATTTGCTCTTAAATGTTCCAATTCGCTATTCACTTTAGAAAAAAAGGTATTATAAACGCATATAGATACGACAATCTTTTGACCCGTATGGTATTCAATAATGCTATTTGATAATTCATTTTCCCAATCTTTATTAATCGAATTACCTCCGAATAAATGCACCGAAATATTATTTTCTTTAAACGCTTTAGCCCATTGAGCTTGCAAATCTATCTGTGGAACAACTACTATAACATACAGAGATTTTTCACCCATATCTTGTGACATTCTTTCAACCGCTTTTATAGCAGTAAATGTTTTACCAGTTCCCGTTGCCATTTCAAAAAAATGACAATACTTATTCTTTACAAATTGCTCGATCGCTTCCCTTTGATATGGATACAATTCTTTTTTATTGTCTTTAAAGAAAGCATTCTCATATCTCGTTATTGCTTCATAGATATCTGAGCTCACTTTATACTTACTAAATAACTTTTCTTTCACGGCATCTGGAAAATCAAATACTTCAATTTCATCTTCTTGATTTTGCCATAGCGAATTAAAATATACTTGTTGCTCTTCAATTTCGGTATAATCCCCTTGCCATGATTTCAATACAGTTAGGGTCTCAGCATTTTTCTTAAGACCGTTATACGTTTCGTTATTTGAACCAGTAAACCAAATACTGTCTCCATCTTTATCCTTTAATAATCCTATTTTTTCATGATAAATTCCGCCCATTGGAAGAAAAGCGACTTTTATTTGTAATCTCCCAATTGCTATTAAATTAGTAATTAGGTCTAGATCTAATAAACATTCTTTTCTAGCTGTTGTCTGTTCAACAATGTTAATTAAATAATCTGTTACCGCACTTCTTCCTTTCTCAATTCCCTTTTGTATGATTTCTAAATTTTTCAAGTCTAAATCCACAGAGGTAACGATTCGCATGATACCTCCATTTTTAAAATATGGAATTAATCCATCTGAAAGCTCGATTAAAGAATCAATAGAAAAAAAACCAGTACCGCGATCATACTGTGTTGAATGTGAAATAATAGGCACAAAAAAATCACGCTTTAAATCATCTTTTTTGGTTTTATAGATTCTTTTTATGTTTAATTGTGAAAACATTTAACAGTAGCCCTTCCTAAATTGTTACATTAATAGTGAATTGCAATTCTATTTTTTTATTATGCCAAAAGTCTCCAAAATATATTCAAATACTTTGAGTATCCTAGTGGCATCAAAACAATCTATAAATAAGATCAAATTTTCCTATTATCAATAAAGTATTTGTTTGAATCTATAGATATAAAATCACAAAAAAAATTCTGAAATAAATCACTTGTTACAATTATACCATAACAAAGCGCTATCTGTTGCTGACTTGAGCCAAATATCTAAAACACTTGGTTATAGATAATCAACAATTTAAAGACACTAATTGTTTTTACCTCCTGTAAGAATGAAACATTATAACACTTATTTCATTATATAAAACAAGTCGTTATAATGAAGCGAAATTGATTTATAGAAAATCCCAGTTATTCGACTTCGAGTCATTAACTGGGATTTCTTTCGGTTTACACTAAGTGTGCCAAATTCATTATTCTATTTTTCATAACATGCCATATACGTTGCTTACTGTATTTTCAACGCAAAAGGAAGCTATCTATTTGTCTTGGTGTCTGTTTCAAACCAAGATTCTTCTCCAGAAATGATTGTAATTCAATCATTCTACAAACAAAATCTCCATATTCCGGATCACAATCTATGTTTTTGATTAAAGACTTGTCCGGTCGTTTTACATATTTATTTATCCCATTCCGAGCTCTGCTGTCATAAATGAAAAACATATTTGGGCAATGAAAATGTAGATATTTGGATGCTAGTGATCTTTTTTCAAGTCCTGTAAGCTCATAGAAAGTATCCATTAAAAGCTTGTGAATCTCCAGGATATCTCTTATGTTATCGATTATTGGAGTCTCTACGTTTTTTAGTCCAGATAATCTGTAATCCAATATTTCACCTATTTCCAGCATTTTTGGTGCAACAATATCGTAATAAAAATCATCATTTGTATCATTCGCATTTTTACGTCGCTCTATAGCTGCAGCATAGCTCCTACCTATAAGCCAGATTTTTCCTACAATAATGTCTTTTTGATTATGATACGGATGTTTATCGCACATATCATATAAAACACTGTTTCCAAATACCCACCTAGAGTTTTTGTTCTCCAGATAAGATTTATAGTGACTATCAGTTCCTTCAAGTATCATGTTTCTTCTTTATCCCTTTTTTATTTGAAAA
>AUXO016819756.1_pt1 | contig 10542 bp, 12 predicted proteins | sample 768731 | NCBI WGS metagenome assembly AUXO01 (sample SAMN02715735, study PRJNA202380) | gut metagenome | biome: sheep rumen | host: Ovis aries | place: New Zealand: Palmerston North
GAAGCGTTTTCCAAACCGGCATTGAAAGGACACCGGTGCCCACCGGAACCTCAAGCAGTTTCCCTGAAAAGTCCGCTGGGATCATCTCAAAAGCTCTTGCCTGATATTCCAGCGCATCCTCTCTGTTCATGTTCCATACAAGCTTTGTGACTAACCTGCCCATAAAGGTACTGCAGGTCATCATCCCGTCATAAAAGCTGTGGGCCTTTCCCAGACTCTTATATGCACTCTTTATCTCAGTTTTTCTGTCTGACATTTCTGCCTCCTACACGTTTCTTAAAACAATGAACATATCCAGGCCGCAAGAGCTGATGCTGCCGGGGAAATTACCAAAAGCTTCAACAGTTGCATCTTGATGTTATAGCCATACTTCCTGTTCGCATATACTTCCTTGACTTCCGGGTAGTAGTATTGGAAGAAGTGAGACTTCATGAGCAGAAAATAGTCAAAACAGATCATGTCGTAAAGCTTGTAAACAGTGAAAATAAAGACAAATCTGAAGAAGAACTGCCAAAAGGTAAAACCACTCCTGAAGCCATCCCAGATTGAAATAACACCTACACCAAGTATCATCAGAATGCTGAATATCATTAAAGTCCGGCCAATTGCCACGGCACCATGGAAAAGCTCCTTGTCCCTGTGTTGAAGAACCTCCTGCGCTTCCTTTGGCGCTGAAGAAAAAAACTTTTCATTCTGAATAAATGCCACTGCCGAAAACATCATCAGAGTGATGGCCGCGCAAAACACTATCGTAAGAAAAACAGTTAACAACATATTATTTACCCTCTGAAATATAGTCCTCTATCGCTTTAACAGCCTCAGCAACACCGTTTTCTTTCATTATCAGCTCTGAAATTTTCTGTGCAGTGACATCATATTTCCCACTGACCAGTTCTCTCAAAGAATCTGCGATCTCTTCAACAGTACATATTTTTTTTCTGATGTATAAAGGCTTTGGTCCGCATCCAAGTTTATGATCTACCCTGCCATAGAAATACTGGTCAAGAGCCAGTGCTATCACCAGCGTAGGAAGTCCTGCCCTGAGTCCCAGACCATTTGTAGTGTTTCCGCCATGATGCACCACAGCTCTCACCTTGTCGAAGATATAAGCATATGGCACATTATCGATAAAAAACAGCTTGTCTGTATTTATCCTGTCTTTTTCAGGTATCTGAAACGCCTGCACGACAGCACGGATTCCGGTCTTTTCCAAAGCTTCTAATGTCAGGAGCTGTAACCTCGCAAGTTCAGGTGACTCAGCTTTCCCAAATGCCACGAATACCGGTCTTTCACCCACTGTCAAAAAGTCCTTAAGTTCCTTAGGTTCTTCGTAATCTTTTATACTCTCTTTAGGGTGATACCAGTACCCCGCCACATGTATATGGTCTCCCCAGGCCGGATCCGGAGGCATAAGGAGTGGACTTGTTGGGTAAAAAGTAAGTACTTTTCTACCACCCAATTCAGTATATCTGCTGCTTATCTTCCACTTTGGGAGCCCTGCACTTTTCCTCCATTTATTCAGGGCGATCATTGTCATGAGACTCATTCCATCAGGCAGGCCGTTATAGCTTTTAAGCACTTTGTCAGAATCAAAATCATCAGTATAAAGCGAGTACTGTGCGGTCGGGTCCATCGGGCTGTAAAAGTATCTTGCGCATTTTATCCCAAAATACTCAGCAGCATGTCTTGCAAAAGCTGAGCACGTACCATACATGACAAGATCAGAACCTTTTATGGCACTAAGAGTCTGTTCCATAAATCCCGGATTTTCTTTCTTAAGCTTAAACAGCCCCTTCACAAAATCACGGCTCGTCCTATAATCTGTGACCAAATATTTCATAACATGATCTGCATCAGTATCAAGCCTTAAGAAGGTCACTCCTTTACTTTCTATGAGAGGACGGAAAGCTTCAGATGTCAGTATCCGAAACTCATGCCCGCTTTTTATCATTTCTTCGCCAAGCTCAGCCAGAGGATTTACATCTCCCCTGGTTCCCACTGCGACAGCTGTAACGATCATTCCGTGCCCCTGATACGCGTGATCCAGCTCAATATCTCATCTATGGCCAGTTTTCCATTACCGACATTACAATGATTTTCCGCTTCTTCCTTGTCTGTAAACAGGCGGAATGTAAGGCTCCTGACATTCCTTAGCATATTGATCTCTTTTCCGATCAGATGATAATCAATAAAATGGTCTCCATTTGCCCCAAGGATCAGCATATCCTGGGTGATCTGATCTGCAACGGGAGCTATATCATAGAGTTTGAGCTTTTGGGCGTAGCTATAGGCATCACTGGCTTCATAGGCATAACATCCATGCTTGATGCCCCAGTCAATGATCGGTGACTTTTTGGCTTTTTTGCCAAATACAAAATTGAGAAGCGGACGCGCGTGCAGCTTCATCAAGGTATGAAATGCCTTCTGAGTCCCCTGTGGCTGCATACTTACAAGAATATCCTGAAAGCACGGGAATATTGACCAGGCAACAACTTTGGTAATTCTCTTATCAAAAGCCGCTGCTCTCGGTGCGAGATATCCCCCAAGAGAAATACCTATTATAGTCACGTCAGAAAGCTTGAAAAAGTCAAGGACTGCCTTAACAGGCTTCTCCCATTCATGGGTGAAATGCATGCCCTGAACACGCATTACGCCGCCCTGCCCCGGGCCTTCAAACATATAAACTTCAAAGCCCTGCTCCTGCATATACAGGACGGTGAAAAGAAATTCCTCAAAATAGCTGTCATTGCCGCCATGGATAAGGATGGTTCCCTTGCTCTCACCGTCAGGCACCACATGCATCACGGGAAGTTTCACATTCTCATAAGGAACATCATATCTTTCGATCCTTGGATGATCTCCCTCAAAGAAATCCGCATAGTACTCGTAAAAGAGCTTTGTAGCCTTCTCATAGTACCTTCTCTTGTCAGGATCCCCGTCATACATGAAGAACTCGCTCATACGGTAATAGGCAATGGCATTATCTGTCCTGCCCTCTTTCATAGCCTCATCACCAATTAATATGAGCTCTTTCTTCCAATCATCACTGTTGTGGATCTTGCCGGCGACTTTTTGAACATCTTCAAGCCTCCCGCCATCCCAGTTGATAACGCGGTTCAGCTGGTAATTAAAGTTTGCCTCATCATTGAGCCTGTATACGCCCTTTTTCAGGATCACCGGTCTTGTGATATCGTACTTTTCCATATTACGCTTTCAATCCCCCTCACAAATTTTTCAGGATCAAACGGAGCAAGACCTCCGTGTCCCACATCTTTTATCTTTCTGAAAACCGTCTGCGGAAAGTGCTGTCTGATATACGCCACATCCCAATGACGGTCCTTTACTTCTTTTTCAGCGGCCCAGTATTCTATGTGCCTGCATTCAGTATGGATGTACTCCGGCATTGAATAATTATTACAGGATTCAAATGTCCTCCAGATCGTCCTTGCACTTATCATCTTAAGAACCTTTGCCGCGTAGTTAACATCTTCTTCTGTCAGTTCATCCGTAGAAAACGCTTTTTCAAGCAGTTTTGCCCCGCCGATCTTTCCTGTGTATATCAGCAAAAAATCCTTTATCGCGATCAGTCTTGTAATGATCCACGGAAGCTGATACGGAGTAATACCGCCATCTATAACTGCACTCTGTATTTTCACTTTGTTGTTTGCAAGCATCCTGACTGCAATGCTTCCTCCCATAGAGCAGCCATATAAGCATGTCACATTGCCTAGTCCGTTTCGTATCAACCAATCTTTCAGTTCTGCCGCAATCTCCTCAACGCTTGTGAAATCGCTCTTGTTATCGGGATCATATCCCGGAAGTGCAGGAATGATAAGGTGATACTTCTTTTCCATAAGCGGGATCACATACTCAAAATAATCCCACATGACCACGGATGGATGTACCAGTACTATTACTTTGTCATTATCTTTTCCAAATTCATGTATGGTCATGCATCAACAACCTTAGCCCTTTTTGCCATGATCAAGAGTCCTGCAAACATCCATAGATTTCCTATACTGATCCAGGCAGCAGTGATCGCATTACGCACTGCCGTCTCAGGGAGAAACTTAAGCAACATTGTCGCAGCCATTCCTACAGCCGGGCAGAAGATCCAGCACCATTTAGGATACGGTGTCAGCCCTTTTGTGAATGCGACGATATGTGCCACATGCTGAATGATCCAGAATAGAAAGAACGCTATCATTCCCGGCAAAAGAAAGTATTTCCCGAATTTCACAGCTGCATCCACTGCTATCTCCGGTGCTGCATCATTCATATATTTGTAAAAGAAGCATGTGGACAAACATGGAACATGCACTCCGCACCCTCCGAAAGCCAATATTCCGAGTATTCCTGCCCTGTACAGATGAGCACATTTCTGAGATTTAGGGACGATCAGTCTGTATACACTAAAATAGCAAAATACCTCAAGGGGAATACCTATGAAGCCCAGAAATGCCGACCAGAATATCCGGGTATCTGACAGTTGCAAGTATGCTGACAGAAACCAATCCATGCCCGTTTTGGAAGAGTCATGCATTCCAAAACCTATAAGCACATCTCCCACAAAAACCATACATGCAGCAAATATGCCTATTATCATGAGCTTCTTTATCCTGCCCCAGTCCAATTTATTATCAATCCCAATATCATTAAACTTATTCATATATTTTCCCGTCATGTCTTTTCCTCCAAATTGCATTCTGCATACAACAAAGGTATTGTTGATGGCAGCTGCTTTGAATAAACTGCTGTAAATCCGTTATCTTTAAGGAATTTCATATATCCGTCAGCATCCCATTTCGCCTTGAAATCAACGCCTGCGATGGAAAGAACCTTACTCATGATCCCACTTACTTTTTTTGTGTTGTCATGTATGAAGTTTGGTGCGATAAGCAGTCCGTCTTTTCGCAACACCCGCTTTATCTCAGATAAAACCTTTTCGGGGTCTGGAATAACATGAAGCGCGTTAGCGATGATGATCACATCAAAACTGTTATCAGCATATTGCAGGGCTGATGCATCAGATTTTTCAATAACAAGGTTTTCGGGAACTATCCCCCTTCTGGCCATTGCGATCATCTTCTCGGAATGATCCGTAGCAATCATCTTTTTTGCTCCACTGGCAACCTGCTTGGCAATAACACCGGGGCCTGTAGCAAGTTCAAGCACTTCTTTATCCTTTATCACTGTTTTTATTCGCTTATACATGGACTCATACGCGCGTTTGTTCCCCGGAGTTCCGGTAACGAAATTGCTATAAACCGGCGCAAATCGATCCCAGACGTTTTTATTCGACGAAGACAGTATCCGCATGTCTTCGAGAACAGTCTCGCTCTTCCACTCTTTTGGGATATTGTCGGGCTCATAAACCATTCCGTACAGCTCGACTCCATCCGTAAGGTGCTGAGTTACAACACATTTCATTCCAAGGTGCTCATATTTGTCTTTCTTAAGAACTGCATCTGTATCCATAACCACCGGAACTGCCTGTCTTCGGCCTTCCTCAAATGCAATCTCCAGGACATGCCGCATGAAACCTTTGCCCTGATATTCTTTTCTTACTGCAACCATGCCTACGTAAATGTATGGCACCTTCAGTTTTGACAGTATCGATCCATAGCGCTTTCCGGAATTAAAGAAGCCCTTCGCTGCATTTCGCAAATGACCAAAATCCACGCATCCGGGAATAGTTTTCAAAAGGCCTGCAGCAGATTTCAGGCTCATGTTGACGCCGGGATTCTTAAAGGCAATAAACCCTTCGTGTTGTTCGCTTGTTGAGTAAAGAACTCGCTCATTTATGGCCATACGCACATAAGCACATATGTAATCACTTACTGCCTGTCTGCCTTTCCCGAGATACCCCATCCCATATTCCGAATCAGCATACTGAAAATCTGCGAAAGCATCGCCTATATCACGAATTTCTTTTTCATGCAAAGAATTGATCTTAACTGCCATGCACTACTCATCTTCCCCCGTTTTCATCAGGTATCCGTTAGTATCCCTCTCAAGGTCTGTCCACGGCTTTGGAATATCTCCATATCTCCCAATGTATGCCTTGAAATCCCTGTTGAGCGCACTCATCTCATCCACTGCGTTCATCGCATGGTCTGAGGTGCAGAGTTTTCCAAGCTTTGTTGCAAAAATGAATTTATAGAACGGAAGATATTTCTTTTTGAACTTTGGATTTCTGAAGTCTTTGTCAGAATCAGGCAGGATCTCATGTCCATTATCTTCCAGTACTGTATAAGCCGCTATAGTTGCATCCATGATCCTGTTGATATAGGCTTTGTCACGTCTGAGTTTTTTTATATCCCCTTTTGCATAGTAACAGGCAAATGCAATGGGGATTACCGATGCCGCATGGCATAAAAGCCAGTCTGTCATGTTAGTCTCATACACAACTTTATAGTTTGTCCCAAAAAATACATTTCGTATAAAAATCTCCTGTGAGGGAGTTCCTTTAGTATTTCCAACGGTTATCTTATTCAGCGAAACCGATCTGATATAGCCACTTTCCCTGTGGCCTGCGGACATTGCAAATGCAAACAGAACTGATTTATCCGATAGTACCGATATCAGCGCTTCAGACTTAAGATTGTTCCCTACAAAAACTATGTTTTTTGAGACATTCTCTTTAAGCGACTGAAAAACACTGACCACCTGGGTATATCTGACCACCACGAATATGACGTCGTATTTATCATCCGGTTTCAGTTCATTGATCACAGGTATCTTCACATTGGTCTTCCTGCCAAAATAAGGATGAATGCTAAGGCCGTTTCTTTTTATCTCTTCATACCATTTCCCACGCGCAAGAAGTGTGACATCTTTTCCCTGCCTGTACAGGCTGTTTGCAAGGTTTCCACCCAGCACTCCCGCTCCATAAACGAGTATTCTCATATTATTCCTCTATTCAGCATTTTCTGATCACCTCGTCATGGCATGACGGACCATCAGAAAGATCCGAGTGTCTGATAAACTCAACATGCCGTGTAAGACCCGAATAGGCTCTAGTATCTGTATTGCAGAATATCTTGCAAAGCGGCCTTATCCCATAGGTTTCAAACATTTCCACATACATACATTTTGAAATTTTGTATTCTACCTTGTCGCCGGTGACATTGAAATGATCGTAGGTTATGCTGCCATCGGCCACACGCTTTTTATGATCGCCAATATTCCATTTTCTGGCGATGTCAAAGCTGTTAGGCAATGCATTGATCATTGAAATTATCACGTTGAAAAACGCCCTTCTTGCTTCAAAACCATAATTTATATAATCCATGATCTCCGTTTCGAAAAATCCAAATCCCTTTAGTTCCAGGCACATTGCGATCACCGCATATACATGAGGAGTATTTATTGTCGGATAAACATTATGCATCCTGAAATTATCGGAGGCATACATTTCTGAAAGCCGGACGGCATATGCTTCAACTCTGTCATCGACATTTCCAAGTCCGGTTTTTTCAAGGGCCTTGCGATATATCTTTTTGTAGGCTTTTATCTTTCTGTTCATCTGAGCGCTCACTTGAACTTAACCTTTATGATCTGCATCTTAAAAAGGCTGTCACAGAACCTGAGCATCAGTTTATGCAGAAATCTGACTTCGTTATAAATATCGCGATAGCCTCTCATATAACTACGCGATGTCACCGATGCAAAATCGTTGCTCCACACTTCAATCTCAGCTTTATCTTCAATGGAGAAAAATGCCCCAACATCTGATATTCCCGCTTCCTTCAGCCAGGTCTTAGTCATCATCTTAGCCCCGCGCTTATTGCAGGAATCAAATACTACTATTCCTCCCGGAAACCTTTTCGCGATCTTTTGGAACAGCGCTTTTACAGCCTCGGTCTTAAAATAATAGAAAACACCGGATGCAAAGAATACTGCTCCATGAGACGGAGCTATTTCATCCATCCAGCGTTCATCATTAAGGTCGTATCCAAGATTGATCTCCCTTTCTCCTGCAGGAAGTATCTCATTCCTAACATCTACTACATCCGGCATATCTATGTTGTAGCCCTTGCAAACTCCGTTATCACATTTTCGAAAAGTATCATCCAATCCGCACCCGAGGTTTACTACCGCTGCATCTGAATGATTCTTAAGATAATCCTTTACCTCCCAAGCCAGGTCATATTGTCTCTGAGCTACTTCAAGCGCGCCAAAAAGTCCGACAGCACCCTCCATCTTCTTCGCCTTATCTGAAAAATCATAATCAAGTAAGGAACAAATTCGCTCTGCCTCGGGATCGTTAAATAAATGTGGAAAATGCTCTGAGCATACTTTTCTACCAAACAAAGGTATTATCAATGTTTCCTGTACAGTATTTTTCTCGATATGATACATGGACCTTGCCCCTATTTCTTTGCGATCACGGTAATCCACGGCTTACGCTCATGATGATATTTTTTTACCTTTGAAAAGCCGGCCCTCTTTAGCGCACTTTCAATCTCTTCAACCGTATGGCATGTCATGCCATCTATGATCTTTTCAAATTTAAGGCTCGCCTTATCGGTACCATCGGACTCATTTACGATCATGAAAAATCCACCGGGCTTAAGTGCCTTGTTTACTTCTGAAAAGCATTTCTCAAGTCCCGGCCAGAAATAAATAGTCTCAAAGGCTGTAGCAAGGTCGTACTGCTCATTCATGTTCAGATCAGAAACATCTCCCTTAAGAACCTTACAGCGTCCTATCTGTATCATATCCGCATTGTATGCAGTTGCCCTCTCAACGGAAACATCTGAATAATCGATAGCTGTGACTTTGCATGACGGATACTTCTGCATCAGCTCATGAGCATTTCTTCCACCGCCGCAGCCAACTTCAAGAATCTCTTGCGGCGCAATATTCCGTATATGCGCCATTCCCCAATCAGCCATCTTTGCATGACCACCGTTCATGCCATTGACCATCATTTTTCCCAGAAATCCCTCGGGTTTTCTTGTCTGACTTACAAAGTTTTTAAATAGTCCCATATCTTATTTCCTCCCAATAAGAATTCACCCAAAAATCCTACCGTTAGTGGTGGCTAACTTGTTCCCAAAAGAAAAACCCGAGCTGGGCGGAGTACTTCAATGAATGTTAGCATAGACTAACTATGTTTTCAATAGTGCTGCTGTATTTTTTCAGCAGACTCTATGGCTCCACTCATCAAGGAACTTCAATATCTTTTGTCTTTTATCGCTCCCATAAAGATCCCGGGCAATCCCCGGTCGATCAGCTGCCAGGGAGAATAGGGCACATCGATCCCATGCCATGTATAAACAGACCTTCCAAGTCTTTTGAAATGATTTGTAGTACCCTCCATCACATGATCAAACGGCACAATTGGGATAACACAGCTAATGTCCGGGATCAATGAAGCTACAAGGAGAGTGTAACCGGCTCCGGTTGATGCGGATGTCATGGCGATCATATTGATCCCTTTTTCCTCTTTGAGCCATTTTACTGCTTTCTCCACATAATCAACCGGTATGGAGACAAGTTCTTTGGAAAGCCCCTCCCACATATAAAAGCCCAAAACAAGAACGTTATACCCTGCCCTGCGGAGAAATCTGCTCATTGATATGCTTGTTTTTTCGTCACACGAGGCGCCTCCTGCAGCTATTACAGCCTTTTTTATGATAATTAACTCAAGTCTGCCCGGTTCAGGATTTCTTTTTGTATCCGCAGTCGCAATACGGCCCGCCAGACGCAAGTGTATATTCCCTTACAAATGTTGACGTCCCGCCCATATCACTCATCACATAATCAAGATTGCACATGGCAGGAACCAGATCAAAGAACCCGTACTCCTTCATAAGTGTACAGATCCCGCACTTTGTAAATCTGGCTTCATAGCCGCTGTTATCGTCATACGGAATATACTCCATATTCCAGGAATAATTATTCCTGTCAGCAGCATTCAGCGCTGCGGCCTTTTTCATTCCCTCGATATCTTTTTGGGTAAATTTGTTCTTTCCCGCGCTCCTGCAGAAAAATTCCGTTGCTTTTGTAGACATAGCATTGGCATAGAATTTTGTGAGTTCGTCCAAAGAAGGACGCCTGTCCATGCTCTGTAAGAAAGCAATAAGCAATGCGCAATTAACAATGTTTGTTTTAAAGCGGTCTTCCCGTTCAAAGTCGGGCAATTTTTCAATGATCGACTTATACCTCGGCTTTGCTTTTGCGGTCATTCGATTGGCTTTGTCGGAATCGAAGCCAAGATCACTTTGCAGGTGATCACGAAAGGATTTCTTATAAAGAAACCACATAAAAGCAGGCATTCCCGAATACTTCATGGTTTTTATCTCCTTTATTTCTGGGTTAGCCATTGCTAACTCAGCGTTATTATAAATATTTGGCTTCCACTTATCAAGGTGTAAAATCTTCTCTGTCATTGACATTGTCGGACAGATTTTTTGAGTTGGACCCCCGGGACGGGGTCAGAGGTCAATTTTCAGAAAATTCAGAAAATGGACCCCCGGGACTGTCCCAATGTCATTTAGATAAGAAACTACATCGTAGTAATTAAATTTTTAC
>AUXO011046538.1_pt1 | contig 10541 bp, 8 predicted proteins | sample 768731 | NCBI WGS metagenome assembly AUXO01 (sample SAMN02715735, study PRJNA202380) | gut metagenome | biome: sheep rumen | host: Ovis aries | place: New Zealand: Palmerston North
CTGTTTGTTGCAGTCGCGATAGCGACATAATAAATAGTTACTTTGCAACAAACAGTATATAGCGCTATATAGCGCGGTTTCGTTACACACAAGACGACCGGAAGTCAATTTTTATATTTTTTTCAATAAAGTATTTAATTCAAGCAAATATTTCTCAATTTTATTTTATTTCCCTTGTTTTTCATTTTTTTTTGTATTAAGATTATTTAAAAAGAAAATAATCAGGAGAAGAAAAAATGGCACTTAAAAAAACTTATTCAAAAGACAAGAAAACTTGTAACGTTACATTCAAGCCTCGCCCAGAGCAGACAAACGGTGTAGAAAAGGTTACAATCGCAGGAGACTTCAACAGCTGGAGCAGCACTGAAACTCCACTTAAGCAGGGAAAAGATGGTACATGGTCTGTAAAGATCGCCCTTGAAGCCGGAAAAGAATACCAGTTCCGTTATCTTTTTGACGGTAAACACTGGGACAATGACTGGGAAGCAGACAAATACATTCCTGCTCCATTCTCAAACACAGACAATAGTGTAGTTATCTGCTAAATTTTCTTCTGCCATAATCTGATATAAGCAAAGCCTCCCGGGAGTCCGAGAGGCTTTTTTTATTTACTTTCTGATTATCTTAAACATCGGGTCCTGCCCCGGATTTAACTCAAGGATGTTTTTCTCACATTCCAGCACTTCTGTCGGATCATGCGTTACATGAAGCAAAGTTGTAGTTCCTGTAGAAGCAACTGTTTCAAGAAGATCCAGAACTTTCTCACGGAAATTCTGATCAAGACCGTGACAAGGCTCATCAAGAATAAGCAATGCAGGACTTTTTACTGCCGCACGGACAATTAAAATTGCACGCTGTTCTCCATAGCTTAAAGAACCAAAAGTTTCATGCTCACGACCTTCAAATCCTGCAAGTTTGAGCCACGCTCTTGCCATTGCTTTTTCAAAATCAGAAGGAACTTCATAAAGCCCTATACTGTCCTTAAATCCGCTTATAATCACATTTTCAAGTTCAGTTCCGCCGACCATTCTGTATTCAACATGGAGCCGATAACTTACAATTCCAAGCTTTTTCTTTATATCCCAGATGCTTTCGCCTGTTCCACGCCTTTTTCCAAAAATGTAAATTTTCTCACGGAAAACCTGCATATTGTCACCGGTAATAAGCTCCATGATTGTTGTTTTTCCGGAGCCATTAGGACCGCGAACAAGATGATGCTCTCCCTTTTTTATTTCCCAGTTCAAATTTACAAGAACCTTATGATCATCATAACCGACATTTACATCTTCAAATCTTACAAGAGTTTCGTCACCAAAAGCTGCATCAAGTCCGTCTGTAAGAACTTTACTTTCCCTGCGAATTTCTTCTATTGAATTAAGAAAATCCTCTTTTCTCTGCTGCCGACTCTTTTCATTTTCAGCAATTCTCTTATCAAGAAGTTCCGCATATTGATCTTTTGTACCACAGAAAGAAACTTCATTCTTTTTAAATTCAATGACACGATTTATGCTAACTGGAATTTCTGTAAACCTCTCCATGCAAAGAATAATCCGCGGGAAAGAACTTGAATCAGACTCCTGAGAAAGCTGCCTTTTTACGATTGTGTCAAAAAAGTCCAGAAGAATCTTGCGGCTTTCTTTATCAAGTCCTGCAAAAGGGTCGCTCAAAATCAAAAGCTTTGCACCGCTTAAAAGTGCACGACATAAAAGCAGACGCCTTATTTCACCCGTACTCATAAAATGAAGTCCGCGGTCAAGAATCTTTTCTACTCCACAAAGTTTTACCTCTGGCAGTGTTTCAAGACGAGACGCAATTTCAGGGAGAGGCGCATTTTTCCTGCTTAAACCTCCAAGAACCTCACAAATATATGCACGGCCTGTTCTTCCGATGTCCTGTTTATCCATGTATTCGCTTTCGTCACGATCCCGCTCTTCCTGAATCAAAGCAGCGGCTTCTTCAAGGGAAACGATGCAGACTTTTTCTTTCAGCACAGATTCATAAACAGAATCTTTTCTTTCTGCGGAAATTTCAACTTTTCCTGCGAGGGCATTTACAAAATCAGCTTTTCCGCCGCCGTTTGGTCCTGTTATAAGATAAGCTTCACCAGTTTTAAACTCAAAATCCACCCTGTTCATGCAGACTGAATTATTCTTTTTGAGTATGCAGTTTTTAATCTCAATTAATTTTCTTTCATTCATATCAAACTCTTAAACATATGGGCAGTCAATTTTTACAACGCAGTAATAATCTTTGTGAACATCCTGAACTGCATTAAAAAATTTCTCACGTATTTCATCATCCGTAAATTTACACTCATAAGGCTTAACAGCATCAAAGAGAATATTTGTGTGCGTAACTCCAGGAACAACGCGAATATCGTGAACTGTCATTCCGTGAAAAATATTTTCTGCTGTTTCATGAAGAAGCTGATTCATTTCTTTTACAACCGGAGATTTTGAATCTATAGGATCCATGTGAATTACCGCGGTACAGTTGAATTTTTTCTCAAGCTCAGCCTCAATCAAATCTATTTCATCATGGATTTTAAAAATATCAGTATCACCCGGAACTTCTGCATGAAGAATAATCATCTTTCTTCCAAGCCCGTAATCATGAGCAACAAAATCATGAATTCCTGAGACAAGCTTATGAGCCATAACTGTATTTTTTACATCTTCAATAAATTCTTTTTCAGGAGGAGTTCCCAAAAGCGGCTTGATTGTTTCTCCCATCGCTTCAATTCCACTTTTAAAAATAAAAATTGAAACAATGATTCCGGCAATTCCATCAACAGGGAGCTTTGTAAGGTTAAAAATGCTGATAAGTCCCGAAATAAGTACAACAAGAGTTGAAACTGTATCTCCAAGACTGTCTGCGGCTGTAGCTTCCATTGCAGCAGATTTTATTTTTTTTGCAACACGATGATTAAAAAAGTACATGTAAGCTTTGACTAAAATTGAAAATCCAAGAATTGCAATTGCCAGCAAAGACATTTTGATTTTTGCAGGATGCATCACAGCACCGATTCCTGTTCTGAAAAGTTCAAAACTCATCAGCACGATTAAAAATGAAACAAACAGACCTGTAATATATTCATAGCGTCCATGCCCGAACGGATGGTCTTTATCTGCTTTTTTCCCTGCAAGAATAAAACCGATGCATGTAATTATTGAAGATCCCGCATCAGAAAGGTTATTCATAGCGTCTGCTGTTACTGCAAGGGATGATGTAAGAATTCCGATTATAAATTTCAGCGCAAACAGCACAAGGTTCAAAAAGATTCCAAATCCGCCGGAAAGAATCCCGTATTTTCTGCGCACATCAGGATTTGAATAGTTTTTATGGTCTTTTATAAAAATTTTTGCAAGAATTGAAAACATAAAATCAACTATATATACAATTTTTGAAAAAATCAATTTTACAAAAGTCTTACAATATAGGATAATAGGAGCAGTACATTTTGTATTTATACTGCTAATATTTTCATAGAATCAACAGGAGGAATCCATGAAAAAAATCTTAACTTTAGTCTCAGCAGCAGTTGTTGCATTCTCAGCTTACGCACAGCCAAAAATCGTTACACCTGCAGAATCTCACTCAATCACAGCTTACAGCGTTACTTCAAAATTCGGAGAATACTTCAGGACAATAGATGCAAAAACATCAAAGGGATTTGAAAACGGAAAACTGATTGCATTTATTTCTTCAGACGCAAAAGATAATGAAATCCAGAAGCTCACATATTCTTACAACACATCAGGAAAGCTTAAATCAATTTCTACAAGCATTGCAGGTGGAGCTGAATTTGTTTCTGAAGAATATGAATACAACAAGGACGGCTCTTTAAAATCAATTTCTTTCCTTGGAACAAAAGGCAGCCTCAACATGAAGTACATTTACAAAAATGAAGGCTCGAAAATTACAGAAAATATTTATGATCAGAACGGAAAACTGATTGCATGTAACATTACAGTAAACAATGCAGCGGGAAATCCTGAAACAATTAAAAATTACACAGCAAGCGGTTCAATCGCATACACAACAAAATTTACTTACACAGAAAGCGGAAAACTTTCTGTAGTTGAATGCATTTATGAAATTAAAAATGTTGAAGATGCAGTAATCAACCCGACAAAAACAATTTACAGATACGATTCAGATGATAATCTTACAGAAATCCAGAGCTATGTTTCAAACGAACTTGTTGCAAGAGAAATCTACAAAAATGATGCAAAAGGACGTCCTGTAAGAATCAGCTATTACAAGGTTGCACAGAAATTCGACACAACAGTTAATGAACTCGACTACATCTGTGATATTGCATACGACGCAAAATAATTAAAAATTAAATCAGATCCTGCCGATAATGTAATGGGGAAAGTATGAAGTCAATTGGAATCAAATTAGCAGACGGAAGTTTCTATCCTTTGATTCAAGAAGGTAATCCTGAAAGAAAAAGTCTGGACCTTACAACAGTAATGGACAACCAGACAAAAGTTCAGGTAGAAGTTTACCGCACAGAAACGGGAACTCTCGATGGTGCAGAATACCTCGATACTCTTGAAATAAAGAATTTAAAACCTCATCAGAATGGTGAACCAACTTTACTTCTGGACATCAATATCGATGAGAACAATGAACTCTCTGCAGAAATTCGTGATCCTGAAACCGGTAAAAAAAGCGACATTCAGGTTACGCTGATTTCAAAGACTCTCATAAAAGAAAAAGGCCTTTCCCCTGAAAACACAGACGGTGAGGAAACAAAATTGGCTCCAAAACAAGATGAAGATTTTGCCTTTGACGATGTAAACGAAAGTCTCACACAAAATCAGGATGAAGATACAGAAACTATTGCAGCCCCCTCTGCTGAAGAACCTTCTGCTGAAAATACAGAATTATCTGCTGATTTACCGGATTTTGATGATGAATTTTCAGACAATTCAGATACACTGACGGATTCTGATATTTCTGACACAAGCACAGAAACTGAAGCAACAGAAAATACTGAAGAAGAGGAAGATTTTAATTCTCCAATCCTGAATTTCGATGCTGCATTTGAAGAAAAAGAAGATGATCCTTTTGCAGATGACAGTACAACTTTAGATATGGACACATTGAACAACATCGCCGCCGATGCAACAGAAAGCACAGAAGCAGAATCAGCTCCACTTCCTGATTTTGATGATCTGGATTCTGATGCAGGAGACCTTTCTGACCCGTTTGCGCCGGAAGAATCAGTAGAAGATTCAGTTACTGAGTCTTCAGAAGATGATTTTTCTCTTCCTGATTTTGGAGATGATCTTGAGAAAACTGAAAGTAATGAAACTGAAAACAGCAGCTTCGATTACAGTTTCCCAAATCTCGATGATGACGATGATCCGTTTGCAGAAAAAGAAGAGCCTGTAAAAGATCCTACATTCCAGCCAAGTACAAATATGTTCAGTAATTTATATGATGATGATTCTTACCCGGGAAAAGAATCAAACAAAAAAACAATTATTCCGATGTGCATCTGCATTCTTTGTGCAATTATCTGTGTTGCAGCTGTAATTCTTTTTGTTTTCAAAGGATTCGGTTTCAAGGGATTTAAGAAATCAGCAAATACATCTGAAACTAAAAAAGAAGAAATTGTTTCTGTTATAGAAGAAGCCAAAGATTCTGAAGAAAAAGAAGCAGACTTCACGGAAGAAACTGTTGAAGAACCAAAAGAAGAAGTTCCTGCTGTTGAAAATACAATCGTTGTTGCAGAAACTCCAGCCCAGGTTGTTCCAGAAAAGCCGGCTCCTTCTACGGAAAAAATCCCTGATGTGCGCTACAAAATTAAATGGGGCGACACTCTCTGGGATATCTGCAAGGCTTACTACAAGAATCCATGGCGATATAAGTTCCTTGCACGATACAACGGAATTAAAAATCCTGATAAAATCATTTCAGGAAAAACAATATACATTCCAGCAGAATAAAATAATTAAACAGGAGTTTTTATGCGCATAACTGCAGCTGCAATCGTCATCTTATCTTTTGTTGCAGGTACGGGATGCGCCCAGAAAGACTCCCTGCAGAAAAAATACGGCACTTCAGCCGGATATTACATGGCTTTGCAGGAAAAAGACCCTTCCAAAGCCATCGACTTTTTAAAGGAAGCAGAAAAATCTTCCAATCAGATTATTTCAGAAAAATCTTTTAAAATTCTTTCACAAAAAGGAACTCCAACCCAGAATGAAAAAAAAGTTCTTGAGCTGTACAAAAAATTTCCGACTGAAGAAAATCTGGAACTTGCCTGCTCAATTCTTCACGGAAATCAGAATTACTCAAAAATAATTTCACTTACACAAAAAATTGATTATAAATCGTGCAGAAACAAAATTGCATATTACAGACTTTCATCTCTGCTTGCATCCAAAAAATCTTCCTTTACAAAAGAAGCTTTTGAATGGAACACAAAGAGAGCGTATTCTGCAGATCATTACAATTTGTATCAGGAAATTTCAGAATTAACTGATTCAACGGAAAGCAAAGTTTTTAAACTGCGTGCGAATGTATATTCAAAAAATTACACAAAAGTCAGAAGCATTGCAGACACAGTAAAAGAAAGCAAAGCCTTCTGTCCGCAGGTTTTAAGCGATGTAGGAAAAATCTTTTTATATTCACCTGCAAAAAATAAAGATGATGACAAAGCATTCCTTGAAGAGCTGCTGAAAAAATCCGATGACGAATGTTCATTCTATATTAATTTCTACCTTGGAAGAATTGCAGATGACGCCGAATATTTTTTGAATGCAGCAAAAAATGCAAAAGAAGATTCACAGTACGACAACGCTCTCTGGTATTATCTTTCTACGCTTTCAAAAAAAGATCTTGAAAAATGTGTTGAAGAGCTCAATATTTACGCTTCAACCTTTAAAGACAAAAGCTACTACGATGATTTTTTTGATTCACTTTCAATGCTTCTGCTTTCTCAGTCAGAATGGAATCTCTATCATAAGGCGACACTTCTTGCGCAGAAATTTGCAACAAAAGAAACCTCTGCAAAATTCTCATATATTGCCGCACGACTGATTCAGGAAAAATTAATAAAACTTTTACCGAAAGAAGCTGAAAATAAATGCAGCGAATATTTAAACATTTCACTTTCAAGCGGAACAGATTTGTACTACCGGCTTAGTGCAGCAAAAGAACTTCAACTTGATGATGAAAAAATTAAAACCGAAATTTTCAAACTTGGTCAGACTGAAATCAGCAACACGTATGCAGTAAATAAAGATGCAGAAAACCTGCTACTTGGATACATTGATTTTAACCTGCCACAATACATCTACAGCGACTTTCAGAAATTTAAAAATCAAATCAGCACGGAATGTCTGACAAAAATTTCAGAATACCTTTTTGAATGCGGAAAGACAGACAGCAATTTTTTTGTACAGAGTATACGAATTGCTTCCTCAAGAATTTTCTATTGCGATGATGAACCTTCAGAAAAACTTTTTAAACTTGCATTTCCTCAGCCTTACAAAAAAGAAATTTCTGAAAGCTGTAAAAAAGTTGAATTAAATCCGTATTTGTTTTACGGCCTTGTACGAAGCGAAAGTTTTTTTGATGCAAACATTTCAAGTCATGCAGGCGCAATCGGTCTTACTCAGCTTATGCCGGACACAGCAAACGATATTGCTAAAAAATTAAAAGTAAAAAATTTTGATATTCAATCTCCTGCTACAAACATTGAATTCGGATCATATTATGTTGAAGAATTAAGAAGACGATGTGAAGGCTCAACAATACTTGCACTTTTTGCTTACAACGGTGGAATTTCAAGAGTAAGAAAATGGGCAAAAGACGCAAAACAGCAATTTAAAAAAGATAATCTTCCATATGATATTTTTCTTGAAACACTTCCATACGCAGAAACAAGAGAATACGGACGAAAGGTTTCATCTGCAGCAGCAATTTATGGATGGCTTTATTACAACAAATGTGCAGGCGACGTTATAGAAGAAATATTCAATTAACAGTATAATACGCCACATGAATGATCCATTTGCAGACTTTTTGCCTAATATGATGCACTTTTCAAATTTACAGGGTGCACGTTTTGTTTTACTGATAGGTATTATCATGTTCTTTGGTGCTTTTGGAGGAAGACTTTTCCAGAAGCTTAAAATTCCTCAGGTTGTCGGCTACATTGTAATCGGAATTTTAATCGGTTCTTCGGGATTCCAGATCATGCGTCCTGAGACAATTACAGCTCTTAATCCGGTTAACACAATCGCTCTAACATTGATTGGCTTTCTCATCGGTGCTGAACTTAAAATCGAAGTGATTAAAAAATACGGAAAGCAGTTTATGGGAATTCTTATCGGTGAATCAATTACACCTTTTTTTATTGTAGGCGGATTGATTACTGCAGTCTCTTATATTTTTACAAGAGATTTTAAAATCTCAATTGCATACGGACTTCTTCTTGGTGCAATCTGTTCTGCTACAGCACCGGCTGCAACAACTGATGTTCTTAAAGAATACAGAACACGTGGTCCTCTTACTACAACGATTCTAGGGATTGTTGCAATGGATGATGCAGTCGCATTAATTCTTTATGCAGTTGCTTCAACTCTTGTTTCCCCGCTTTTAGGAGGGCATACTGTTTCATTTGCAGTTCAGATGCTCAGCATAGCAAAAGACATTTTCGGTTCAATAATTCTTGGAAGCATCTTTGGATTTCTGATTTCTTTTGTAATCAAAAATTTAATGAATGATGAAGGAAGAGTTTTAAGCTTTGCATTGGGAGGTCTCTTTCTTGCAACAGGAACTTGCGAACTTCTTCATCTTGATAATATTCTTGCTGCAATGTCAATTGGATTTTTTCTCGCAAACTTTTCACCGGCAAAAACAAGAAGCGTATTCTCTTTTGTAGAAAAATTTACTCCGCCGATTTATGTACTTTTCTTTGTGCTTGTCGGTGCAAAATTAAACATCTGGGTTGTAAAGCCTGTACTCGCAATTCTTGCAATTACTTATGTTATCGGAAGAACAACAGGAAAAACTATCGGTGCAAGATTAGGTGCAAGAATTACAAAAGCTCCTGCAACAGTAAGAAAATATCTTCCATGGTGTCTTTTAAGTCAGGCTGGTGTTGCAATCGGTTTGAGTATTGCAGCAAGCAACGATTTTTCAGATTCTATCGGACCGCAGATTATTCTTATCATTACTGCAACTACTTTTATTGTTCAGCTTTTGGGGCCGGTATGCGTAAGACACGGTGTAATCAAAGCTGGTGAAGCAGGCCTTGATATTACAGAAGAAGATATTCTTAAGCAGACAAAAATTGCTGACGTTACCTGGGGAACAGAAAAAATCTGTTCTTGTGAAAGCAATGCAATCATCAAAGACACAGACACACTTGAGAAAGTGCTTTTAAATTTTGAAAAGCATCACAATCAGTCTTTTTCAGTTGCATCATCTTCTGACGGAAAACTCATCGGCATAATCCGCCTTGAGCATTTAAAAGAAATTCTCATGCTTGGTGATTTTGCTGAGGGACTTTTGGCAAGCGACGTTATGGACACTCCAAAGACAACCTGTACAGCACAGGAAACGCTTCCTGAAGTTTATAAAAAATTCAACGACTTCGACATTGAAACTATGCCGATTATCGATGAAGACAACAAACCTCTTGGTGTTGCAGAAAAATTCTGTACAGACCATTACATACACACAAGAATCTTTGAGCTTAAAAGTAAACTTGCATCAATGGACAAAGATTAAAGCATACTCTAAAATGTAAAAGCAGCCCCAAAAGTAAACATGGAGAAAAAAATGTTAAGTGAAGAAACAATTGCAAAAGTAAAAGAAACACTTGAAGCCTTTCGCCCACAGCTTAATGCAGACGGCGGAGACATGGAATTCATAAACATCGATGAAGAAAACAGAGTTCATCTTAAGCTCACCGGAGCATGCGGTTCATGCCCAATGGCAACAATGACTCTTAAAATGGGAATCGAACGTTTCCTTAAAGAAACATGCCCTGAAATTTCAGAAGTAGTTCAGGACGAGGATAATAATGAAAGCAGAGAATAACAAGTACGTAGCAATTCACTACACTCTTACAGATGATGAAGGTCAGATAATCGACAAATCAAGAGAAGATAATCCGCTTGGATTCGTAATGGGAAAACAGGCTATTCTTCCAAAACTTGAAGAACAGATTCTTGGAAAAGAAGTCGGAGATAAATTCGCAGCAGTTCTTGAACCAAAAGACGGCTACGGTGAATATGATAAAACATTTGTAACTGAAGTTGACCGCAAGAATTTTGAAACAGAAAATCCAATTGAAATTGGAATGGCATTTCAGGCAATGACAGCAATGGGACCTCTCATTGTTCGTGTTACAAAAATTACTGATGACAAAATTACTGTTGACGGAAACCATGAGCTTGCAGGTGTAAGACTTCACTTTGATGTTGAACTTGCTGAAATACGTGACGCAACTGAAGAAGAACTCAATCCTCCTTCAGGCTGTTGTGGCGGTGGCTGCGGTGGAGGATGTG
>AUXO012002845.1_pt1 | contig 10541 bp, 8 predicted proteins | sample 768731 | NCBI WGS metagenome assembly AUXO01 (sample SAMN02715735, study PRJNA202380) | gut metagenome | biome: sheep rumen | host: Ovis aries | place: New Zealand: Palmerston North
CAATTTTTTTTGAATTCGTTTTTAATCACTGTTTTTCATTTTTTTATCCTGGATAAGGGTGAATATTTTTTCAACAAAACGTTGACAATTCGGTTAAATTTTCGATAAAATGGACATTAACATCAATTTTTATTTTTTGGTTCCAATTTCGATTCCAGGTCGATTAACTAATGCTTCCGCGAATGCTCCGCGTGAATGCTGCCTCCTGCAAAAAGTCTGCTTGCCTCTTGCCAGTTTAATGGATTTAAACACAAATCAACCACAAATCAACCACAATTTTAATGCCTCAAAAGTCTGCTAGCCTCTTGCCAGTTTAATGGATTTTTAACCACAATTTTAATGCCTCAAAAAGTCTGTTTGCCTCTTGCCAGGTTAATGGATTTTAACCAGATTTTTTAAAAAATACTAAAATGGCACAGTTAAAATTCATAATCGGTGCTGCAGGAACCGGAAAGACAACATCAACACTAAAATCTTTGATACCCTTGGATTTACAAATAGCATGCCTCGCATTCACTCATTCGGCAGTAAACAACATGAAAAATATAATATCTGAAGAAGACAAACTTCAAAAAACAATAGATTTTTACACTCTACATAAATTCTTTCAGCTTCCAATACCATTCAAGTCAATGCCTCTTAATCGGTATGTAAGAGAGAAAATAAAACAATATTCCATTATTGTGATTGATGAGTTTTCACTAATTCCACTAGACATCATCCACTACATAATTGATAACTTGAAAGAATACTCTTCAATAAAAACAATACTAATTGGTGACTTACTTCAATTACCTCCAATTACTCCTGAATGCGACAAGACGTTTAATTACAAATTCTTTAGAAAAATATGGAATCCTGAATATTCTCTTGATGTCGCGTATTATTTATCCAATACTATTTATTGTGCTGATGAATATCAAAAATCAGATAAAATGATACTAACGCATAATTATCGTTCAAATACAACAGTCATGAATATATTAAATGACGTATTCACAAATTCATACATTCCATTAACTCCATTAAGTTTTCTATCAACACCAGAATCCAATGATTACGTAATTATATCATCGGAATATTCGATACTATCAGATGTATTACAAAAATCGAATGAATTCTCACAAACAGGTTATCCAACCAAGATAGGTAAAACAAAGTCAAACAAATGCATTTTAAATGAAACAGTTGACAGTGATTTTTTGAATGGGGACGTAGTTGAAATAACAAAAGTATACCCAGAATTTGACATAGTTGAAATAACAAATACCAATAAACAAACACTTTCAATTCCTTATGATAAATTACTTCCATACAATTTCATTACTGTTCATAAAGCTCAAGGTAGAGGATATGACAATGTTGTATTAATTCTCGATTCTTTATTTGAAATAACAATGTTATATACTGGAATTACAAGAGCTAAAAAAAATATAAAATTCATCATTTTCAACATGAAAAATCAATCGAAAATTGAAAAAAATCTTCAAAAATCAATAAACCAATTCAACCAACTCAAAAAATTTCTTTCAAAATGAATTTTCATCAAATTTCATATTTTTGACAAAATCGATAAAATTTACAAATTTTCATCTTTTGACATTCTGCAGCCAATAAGAAACACGACCTGATTCTTTAGTGAAAAAACCCCTAAAATTTTATAAAAGATAAAAAAATGAATTTTTGAAAAATGGTCCTGGAGCCACGTAATTCTACATAGCTCACAGTCTGGCAACATCTCGTTCAACATGACTTTTTCGCATAAAATCCACGAAAATTCCATGAAATCCAAGCCTCTTTTCTTGTATATTGTGTTTTTTCTGAAAATCTTTGCGACTCCCCTGGAGCCACGCCAATTTTTTAAAATACATGAAAAAATGCACTTTCGACAAAATCATTTTGCATTACCCTACGACAAGGAAGCCGAACACCTGAAATCTTTAGTGAAAAACCACACATGGACTTTTTGAAAATCATCGAATTTTCGCATTGTTTTCAACTCTTGACCTCTTGGAGCCAATAAGAAATACGACCCGATTCTTTAGTGAAAAACCACACTACTTTTTCATTTTCCATGCTGGAGCCAATAAGAAAAACGACTGAAATCTTTAGTGAAAAAACACACTAAGTTCAATTTTTCGTTTACTTTGTAACGAAGAAATACGACCCGATTCTTTAGTGAAAAACATACTACTTTTTCATTTTCCATGCTGGAGCCAATAAGAAATACGACCCGATTCTTTAGTGAAAAACATACTACTTTTTCATTTTCCATGCTGGAGCCAATAAGAAATACGACCCGATTCTTTAGTGAAAAACCACACTACTTTTTCATTTTCCATGTTGGAGCCAATAAGAAAAACGATTCGATTCTTTAGTGAAAAACCACACAGAAAAATTTTGCGAAAAAAATAAATTTCGACAATTTTCTTCACTTAAAATTGCATTTTATCAAGTAATCTTCATATTTTTTATTTTGACGAATTGGTATTTTCTCAAATACAACATTAGGGTTGAAACGCAATAAATGATGCATTGACAATCTATCCTTGGTTGATTCAAAGAACAAGAAACGATGTTTGTAAGTGAATATTTCCTCCATTACATCAACGAATAAATCTTCTACAATAATTTTGTTAGAAACACAAACAATCAATGTAGAATCATTAACACCCGACAATTCAGGTGTAGTTTTTAATCCAGGTATTCCAGGTTTTAAATTCTTTGCTATTTCATTTGAAATCTTCTTCTTACCTTTCACATTAGCAAACAATTTATCAATCCATTTTCTGAAGTGTTGATTTGTTGCATAAAGAATATCAAATTCACCGCCTCTTTGAGTATCAACAGCTGTTGTGATTGCATCTTCAAACTCTTCCATTAACTCTGGATCGTCGTATGCTTCTTGTATTTTATCTAATCTGTCAACTTTTTCCAATCCATCCAATGATAATCCTAACCATATATCATCTATTATTGCTCTCATGTATTCTCTTGATTTTTCTGAATACTTAAAAGCAATCTTGCCTTTTGGATCATAAATTTCTATTTCACCTGAAAAGCTTAATTTCTTCAATGCAATCCATGCTTTCAATGTTTCATCACCGAGAATAAGTATTCTGTTAAATCGGTTATTTTGAATTATCTTGTTTAATTCTTCCAACAATTTTGCATTATCATTTAATTTTGCCATTTTGAAAATTGAAAAATAATAAATTTCAGACCAAAAATTTGAAAAAGTTTACATGTTTTTAAATTTCTTAAAAGAAATGTCAGAAGAAATGGAATCACAAATTATTTATTCACCATTACTCACAATTTTTAATTCATTCATTCAGTTGTTAATGCTATTAACAGTCATGACAATTGCTATATTACGATTCATCAATACTCGTTCACAACTGAAGACGAACGATTTGAAAAATGAATACTTCGCGAACAAAAATAAGAAGAAGTGGAAGATGTATACAGTTTAAAACACTTTAACATAAACAAATGATTTTATAATCAATGGAATAGAATTCATCTTTATTTTTGATTTCATCCTTATTAAATATTTCAATGTGATATAATCCGGGTGATGTTCCAAATTCTGATTGTTGGATTTCTAGTCCATCTTTGAAATATTTGAATTTAAGAATGTCATAATTTTCTTTTATTAATCTTTCAGCCTGAGGAATATAATCTTTATTTTCTATTTTCTTGAAAAATCTATAACTTACGCATGGAACCATTTTAAATGATTTGACATCAGGTTCAACTTTAAAATCTTTTAAGCCAGCTGGTATAACATATTCTTTATATTTTTTATTCAAATCAATAACAATTGATTCATTTTCAGAAATATCATTCAAATTATAATGACATTCAAATTTCAAACATTTATTTTTCATTGGTGCTCTAGTAAATCTAATCATCAAATCACATAGTGAAGAATATTTAAATTTCAGTCCTGGGAATATTTGTGTAAGAGATAATTTACCATTCGTAATCATTTCATCTAATCCACTAAACATCCTTTTAGCTATTGAAACATAATTATCATTGTTCTTTGTTTTCACATACAATTCTATATTTTGGAATATAAATAATGGTGTTTGTCTTGATGGAGCAGCTTCTTGTTCTTTTTCAATGGTTTCAATCGTTGAATCTATCAATTCATTGAATTTAGTTTTGTATTCCTTCAAGCTATCTAAATCTTTATTAAATCCCAATGATTTGCTTTTCATTAAATAATTAACAAAACTATCTTCAATCTTATCATAGTTAACATTTGTATATTCAATATTGAAATAAATATCATCTTGAGTTATATACATATCTTTAGATATTATTATTTTGAATTCACGCATACTTCCTTCATCATATATATTCAATGGATTACAATTTGAGAAAGCTTGATAAGTCATTTTCATTGTTTCAAAAAATAAAATTTTCATTTCAAAAATTCATTTCATTCCTCATCAAACTCTTGCGTATTTTTCATTCGCAAGCTCTGATAAGAGACCTATTCGCTTTTAAGCTTTCGCGTACTTCTCACAATTCTTCACATATTCTTCCAACAACAATAAAACATGTTTAACCTTAAGAGATGACAAGCTGAAGTCTAATTCTTCAATTTCACCGCTAACGCTGAATGTATTTTCAAAAGTTCCCATTCCAATACTTTTCCAATCTGGCATTTCATCCTTGAGGAATTCTATCTTTTTCAATCTTCCATTTTCAGAATTCTCCCTTAATATAATTAACATGCAACCGATTAAACAAGTCGAACGTGTAAGAAGTTGAGAATCGAACCATTTGACGATCAATCTTTCAGAAAGACCATTTTCAGTGTATTCATTTTCGAGTTCTTTCCATTGTTCTTCCAAATCTTTCTTAGTTTTGTATTCTGTAGTAATTGCTGTTTTATAACTTGTGGCTTCAGCGCTTGGTCCATCATCCTTTATTTTTTTGTATTCTGTGATGTTTCCGCACCAGGCGACGGAGTCTCCTTCCCTCAAATCAAAATATTTCTCAGCACATTTATAACGATAATTATATTGTTTTTCACCTCCTTTTGTTCCAAGAATTAAGAATGTGACTAAATTATAATAATTCTCCTTTGTTGGACTTTCTTCTTTTTCTACATCCATTACGTTGAAACATTTAGTATCAAGATTGAATTGAACGAAGCTCTTCAATGTAGTGATTAAATCTTTGAATGATTCAAAGGTTGAGAGTCTTTCTTTCACATAATACAATGCTAATCCATAAAGTAAATATAATAATTGATTCTTAACAAATCCTTTCACGTTGAATTGCAAGCATTTTCCGAGTTCAATGAATTTAGGAATTTCTTTGATTAAACTGACGCTTAATGGATCATCCATTATTTCTTTCTTGTCAGGAATAGGCATTTCCTTAACTTCTTTAATCTTCTCAAACAAAGCGGGAGATTGATTATAATAAGCCATTGCGAATGACGTGTTAGACTTACATTTAACATCTATTTTCTCCAATCCTTTGAAGTCTTTCATCTCAACATTTAAATTCTCAAGATAATATTTCATCAAATGTTGATTGTATCTATCCTTAGGAATGTTCTTAGTTTTCAAGACTGTGAACAAGAATGTTTGTTGAGTGTCGTTCAAGTATTCAATCAATTGGTTTTTGAAGATTCTATTCCACAATCCATTGTTGAAACAGAATGTGGCGAAATATGTATTCACTATTTTTTTGACTTCAGGAATCATTTGATATTCCCTTGTTGCTTGACAGCTGTCAAAATACTCCATTGTTTTTTTCTTATTATAGATACAACATTTGACGAAGTCTTCTACAAAGTTATTAGCTTTATCCATTTCATTCAGAAAAAAATAAAATTTTCGTTCTTCATTTTTTCTTAAGCTGACACACTCAATGTATATCCTAATTCACTTAAAGGTTTTCCAGAAATCCAAACATTACCTTCATCATAACCAGAGAAACCTGAAGGTAGGGTGAATATTGATGCGCTAATTGCGCTATCACATTTATAGAAATCAAGGGTGTAAATATTGGTTGGTCGAATTCCATTATTGTATAAGACAAAACTCAAATCATAATTTAACTTCATTGTTCGAACTCCAATCACAGAACCAGTATTTAAATTCACTGAATTATATGTGGTTGTAGGTGTTAATCCTCTGAAATCAAGCAATGTAATATCATTATAACTATTAGCGTCTCCTCCCATTGCATGACCTCCACCAAAAGTGAAATTTGTTGCGAAAAACTTCAATTCTGATATTCTTGAGAAAACATGACCACCTTGCATTTTACCAGACAAGACAAGAGTATTTATGTTATGAAATTTATTTCCCCAACAACTGGAACTACAAACTAAATCAATTCTATGGTCTGAATATGTAGCAGCATGTCCAGAATAAAGGCTCAAAGTGTTTGCAAATATAGTGTTTGCGTAAATAGTAAAATTGCCAGCACAAGCATCCATTGTATTATAATTGAAAATAGGAGCATGGAAATTCGGCATAGCATCTGCATTTTCTCCTATATTTAGTGTATTTGACCCTATTTGACTTACAGCACATATATCTTTATACGAATAATGATTAATTGAATTAGCGACGACGAAATTAGCACTTATTGGACTTCTCACGTTAGTGAAAGTGTTTTTCGAAAGCATATTAACGTTTATAGTCCCCATGAAACTGCTCAAATAACAATTTGACATAATATCAGCATCAATCACACCAGCAGCAGTTCTTAATGACATTCCATCTAGAGTGTCGGCCGATAAATATAGATTGTTTATTGTGCTTAATGAATTAGCATAAAATGATTCACATTGTATTTTAACTCTATCAAAGTATTTAAAAAATTGATTTCTAACCATAGATTTGGCAGCAATATCAATGTAGTCAAATTTGTTGCTTGAACTATCAGTGGAGAATGTTAAACTTGCCACATTTTCCAATCCATGTAATTTAAATGATTTGTTTGACACTGAATAAGCTTCGAAAGTTCCCAAATTTCCCATGAATGTAAAACTGTCATAATTTGGCAATGAAATAATATCACCAGTCATATTATAAGCATACTTCAGAGAAGAAGCTACAGCATCACTCAATGCTAAATAATAAGGTAATCCTCCACCTCCGCCCCCTGTGATTGTAGATATTGAATCAGACAACGAACTACAAATGTTATACAATGAAACAACATCCATATTCAGAGAAGCAGTATCAGAAACCATTGTTGAGGTGTCAGTTTTGAGAGAATATAATTCATTGTTGAAATATAAAGTGTTATTATTCAATGAGGTTATTTCTGATGATATTACATCTGTGTTAGAGGTGAGCAATGTAATTGAGTTTAATAATTCTTCAGGGATGACACCTCCTCCTGCTGTAATCATTGTGTATAAACTAGAAGTGTCAGCTTTGATTGAATTAATCTCATTCCATACTGGAGTTAAATTTACATTTCCTGTCTTTCGATCAAATGAAATCATTTGAAAAAATACAAAATAAAATATTGATATAATTTATCAGACAGAATATTTTATTTTCGCTCAGAATTTCAATTCAACATTGATACATAATTACACATAATTGGACAATCACTGACACCATAATTTTGCGTAATAGTAATACCGACGAGAGAGAATTTGTTCAAATTGCCAATTGCTTCTCTAATTCCACTTTTAAGATATAATGTACCTATCCAATTTTGACCTTGTAATAATGAATAAGGCTTGCTAGTCATAGAAACAATATCTTGTAAATCATGATAGAACGTCAAATTATAACATTCATCAATGTATGGTCTTCCAGTACCTGAATATATATTATCAAAACTCAAGAACATTGTTTGTACTCTATAAAAAGTACAAGCACCCAAACTTTCACAATAAAAATTAAGTTCCCAACATCTTTGAACATTCCCTATGAACAAATCACCACGAATCGTTAAATCATGACAATTTGACAATTCACAAAGACTAACAGTTTTAGCTGATATGACACCCTTTATACCAGATAAAGTACACATATTCAATAAATCACATGTCAAATTAACACTGCCATCTGAAAAATGAATATCATTTAAAGTTTTTACTGAACCATGAATTAAAACACTAGGATTGGACATTGTCATTAATTCTAAACTTTTACCATTCAAACAAATATCGCATTCATTGCTTGGACATTCGATACTAATTGAATTAGCATAATAGAAATTTAATTTAACCATATCATCATGAGATATATATAATGAATAAATTGAATTAACATTAAATTCTAAATCAGTGATAGATTTTATCAATATATCCGAAGCAAGACGACAATTTATATTAAAATCACTCGCACTTAAAAATTGATTGCTAGCCATTATATCATATTGTAAATTAACAAAATCAAAAGCCATAAGAGCACATGAATTCATTGTTTGTCCTGTTATATTTAGATTTTCGATTTGACTGAATATTATATTACTAATTGACCTAGCATTTATATTATGATAAATTCCAAATCCTATCATTCCATTATATATTTCCCTACATTTCATGTTTAATTCAGAAGCCATAATTACAGGAGTTTTAAACGTATCGCATGTTAAATCTAAATATGTAATTTCTATAAATGGGTTTGATTCACTGCTTAAAATTGTATGAAGTTGTAAAGCATTAACGGAAAGTGATTTAATACTGCTGAACATATTATGAGCTAAAACATTAGCGTTGATTGAAACTTTACCATTCCCAACAAAATCATTGTAATCAAACCATCCACCCTTTAATGATACGGCATTATGCCATGTTCCACCGTCAAAAGTACATTTACTCATGCTTTCAATATAATCAATGTCAATAATCGTAGCATATAATGATTTATTCGCAATATCACTTATATATCCATTAATAAATTTACTTTCAGAATTATTAATATTTGGCAATTCTCCAGTTATATTATACATGTACATTTCATTTTCACTTCTATATGTTTCTAAATAAGGAGTACTATAAGAAATAGTAGTATTTGATATTGTTGAAACAAAATCCCATATCATGAGAGTATTACTTTTTATTGCTCCAAGACTTGCATAAATTGGTGATAAATCAACGTCGCTACCTCCGGCTGTCGCTTCATCAAAAGATATCATTTTCAAAAATAACAAAATATATATTTCTTGTTTAAAATAAATAATAATTCTTTTTTTTGTTCATTTTCATTTGTTCATTTCATTCCAAGATTCCATTTTTTTGGCATCATTGATTTCAAACATTTTTTGATTAATTGAATTGATCCGTTATATTCTCTAACTGTCAATGTTGTCAAATAATTATCATCTTGATAAATACCTCTTGGATCCTCCACATACTCAACAGGGAAACCATATTTTCTTTGCAAATTCATGACAATATCTTTTATTTTTAGATTCTGTGTTCTGAATTCTGGATATTCCGTTATGTCTAGTATTTTTTCTTCAAAGGAGTCATCAACAAACAGAAGCAACACTTCACATGCTATTTTCATGTCCATGAACATTCTGCGTTGATTACCGCTTCCATGTATTTGTACTTTACCTTGACCTGATGAAATAACATCTGCTATCTTCTTTAATAAACATGGATTTGTTTGATTCAATGTTTCGAAATGAGGTTCCATCGTTCCCATTAAATTGACAGGACGCATGATCTTTACATTTATTGAATAATCAGAATTTTTCAAGAATTTTTCACAGTTTCTTTTTGATATTACATATGGTGAAAGTTCTTCAACAGGTTTATCAACATTGACTTCATCTGTGGATATATAGATGTAATTTTCACAATTCAAGACATTCGCCAGTTTCAATCCATTAACACAACAACTATAATTGTTTTCTATTGTTTCGTCTGGATGTTCAATTGAATAATCGACAAATGATACAGCAGCAAAATTAACAATTGCAGTTACTTTATCTTTCAACTCCAAGAACAATTTGAAATCCTCCTCAACATTTGAATAATCACTAGAGATTTTCGCAAAATCACAGACAATATCATCCTTTGTAAGTCGTATTCTGTCGACAACCTTGAAAGGAATATTCTTTGCACTTAAGAAGTATTGATAATTTCTTCCATAGTAACCATTACCACCAATTAGAAGTTGCATATTTTGTAGAAATTAAAAAAATTGTTTCTGTTTCAGAAAGTTAGCCGTTTCAAAAAACATCTGAAGAATCTTCTGAAGAATCCGAATCTGAGAAAATCTCTGGACTATTTCCTAAAATGTCATTAGGTGAAATGTAAGCTCCATCATACAACATTGATTCATCAGGATTAGGGCAATTGATTAACCACAATGGAGTGTGAAGATCTTGCTTAAATATATTATAAAGCTTGTGAAGTTCATCCTTTGAAGCGTTTCCGTAGTCGTAGTATGAAGTCATTATTTCTCTAAAATTCTGCTCACGTAGAGAATTAACAAACAAAATGAAACAGTTAAAGTTCTTTCTATATTGGGTTTCAAACTGCTGCCAATTCTGAGTTAATGCAAACAATGATGCTCCATATT
>AUXO014759053.1_pt1 | contig 10541 bp, 27 predicted proteins | sample 768731 | NCBI WGS metagenome assembly AUXO01 (sample SAMN02715735, study PRJNA202380) | gut metagenome | biome: sheep rumen | host: Ovis aries | place: New Zealand: Palmerston North
ATGAAAATACCACAGATTCTGTACATAGCGATCAACGCTATAGGGTTTGGCATAAAGCTTGAGGAATCAAGGGATAACCCAAACGCAAAAATGTTGCCGACCGTCCTCGCCTGTGCGATTGAGTTCGGCCTGTTGTGGTGGGGAGGTTTCTTCTCATGACGGCGGCGGTGATTTTGTTGGTAATTGCGAACGCTTTGGCAATCCTGTGGTGCGTCGGTACTGTCGGCAGGGTGTATGACATGATGCACACCATCTACAACGCACTGAAGGCACAGAAGGAACTGAACGAAGCACAGGCAGAAATAAATGAGGCACAGCATGGAATCAATAATGCTGTGATAGGGTTTATAAATGGCAGAAGAAGAGAAGAAGGAAAAACGAAAACGCGGGCGATGGTCAGCGGAGGAAAACCGTGCGTCGATGACGGAAAATCAAAAGAAACTGTATGATATTTTCTTTTGGGCTGATCCCGTTGACTTGCAAGAACAGGACGCGGCTAGTCTGAAGCAACGCCTCCGGGAATACCAAGAGGCATGCTATACGCTGAACATCATACCGACACTGTCGGACATGGCGGTCGCTATGTCTATCCCACGGCAGACGCTTCAGGCATACCGAGACGGCATAGTGAAGTGCCCGAGGGAAGTGAGGGAGACGCTGAAGCGGGCAAGCCGATGGATGGAAGCTGTATTGGCGCAGGTTGGCTTTAATAATGCCATGTACTCGACATACATCATTTGGCTACAAAAGAACTACTTCGGCTTTAAGGACAACATCGAGATCAATGTATCACAGAATCAGCTTACAGATGAGCAGTCCGCACAGGATGTAATGCAACGGTACAAATACATTGAGGCAAGCGTTGTCGTCCCGGAACTGGAAGACAAAGCAAAACAGTCGTCGTTCGTAGACGCACTACAAAAGCCGCAGACGCTTGAAACTGAAGCGATAGAAGAGACACTAACCAACGACGACAAAACGTCTCAGAATTGATTGTAGGCATTTAAAAAGGGAAGCTGTGTAGCTTCCCTTTTAAAACTCTTTTCCAGTCTCCCGGTCCTTGAAAACAATATCACATCCCAATGCATCCGCGATCTTTTCTACTTCCGAGTATTTCATCGTGTCACGCTGAAGCATGTTGTATAAAGTCTGCGTCGCCTTCCCAAGGTCTTCAGCGGTCTTTACCGTGGTGATTTTCTTGTATGCCATAATGGCTTTGAGCTGTCTTGATGCACCCATGTGTGCGTCCTCCCTTTCGCGTACTGGTACAAACTTACCATTGAATTGTGAAAATGTCAAACCGTTATGTCGGATTTTCCATATCATCGCACGGTCTAATTACTTCTGCTTCCTCCATGCTCTGTATTCTTCCGGGGTCATGATTTTGTACCCACCGCACACCTTCACGATAATCGCATCACCGCTGATGTATGGGTCTGTTCGCTTTGCCTTTTCCGCCTGATACCTTGTGCTGTATGTCATCACTGTGCCTCTTCTTCATTATGCGTTTGAATTTTTGAAAGGACTTTTTCTCTAAATGCCTTACTATTGGAGAGCTTATATGCGACAGCATCGGCAAGCTCATCATTTGCCTTTAAATCCTCCAAAAAGGCCTTGAAATCTTTCTGTTCCATGATATAGTCGACAACATCTTTTCTGAATTCATCCTTTACCCATGTATATACAATCGCACCTATATCAGCCTTTGTCTGTGCGTCACTGCATCGACTCCATGCGTAGTGGAAATTGTCGGCATACGTAAGTACGCTTTCCGCATTCCGAAATGCGCCAGTACAAGCGTCAGACAACGCCTGTTTGAAGTGCGATATGGCGAGTGCTTCAGCCTCTGCGATAATACCTTCCACATCTATATTGAATTTCAATTCCATTGCTGTGCCTCCTTAGAAAAATCCAATAACTGAAACACTGTTCAGTTTGATTGCCTTTGCCTCTGCCGCCTTCAGCCCGTGCTTCCGGGCAATTTTGTTCCGTGCGCTGTCTTTATCTCTAGCGTCTACAGTTGTGCTGTACTGCATTCCATTATAGGTATATCTGATCCCATACGCCTTCATGTCATTACCTCCTTCATTCCAATGTATCGATGAATGCCTTTGCTTCCGCTTCCGTAGTAAACTCGATGTCATCCCCGCAGTACTGGACGGTGTACTCGCCCATACCGTAAAAGTTGTACTCGATATAGTAACCCTTGTATTCTGTCATGACGCCCTCCATTCTGCGCTCTTTGCCGTGTGGATTTCTTCCTTCATCGCTCTGAACTCCTCCCGGGTCAGTAGCCCAAGATCGAAGAGGGTAGAGCGTACAGCCCTCATTTCGTTCTGCTCCGAGTACTTTTCCATGCGGCTTGCGCCGGGGTCGTACTTTGTGTCATAGTATCCTTCTATGTAGTACCTCATGATTTCCTTTGCCTTGTCCTTCATAGCGTCCTCCTTATGCGATCCTTTCGATCAGCTTGTCATCCTCAAACACTTCGATGCTCTCGTAGTAGTCACGATCTGATACGTCTAACCGGGTGCTGTCATCCTCATCCCGGAAGTAGTTCATGTGGTCAAGTGCGTCACCCTTCCGCAGGTAGCCGTACTCCTCGACGCCGTCGCCGTGCGTTCTGTTGAACCTCACCGTGTATACCGTCATCTCTTTGCCTCCTTGCCGTACACATTGATGTATTCCTTGCACTCGTTAATGCTAGTCAGGAATGGGAACTTACTGCATTCCTTCAGCCCGTCTATTTCGTACAGCGGGCAGAGGGCAGTGTAGCGGTAGCCCTTTCCCGGGATTGTCCTGTGCACCTCGGTCATTACGTTTGTCGCCCTGAAATTGTATCCCTTGTAGCTGTATTCCTTCATGTCCGCACCTCCTTAGATGTAACGATCTTCGTATAGATTGTGAACACGTGCCACTTCTTTGCCGTCTCGGTAAATATGAGATACATACAGATAGTCACGTCGGGTGTAGTTGTCTACGCTTCCGAAGAAATCCACCTCGTTGATGAAGTCCTCAGTAAGTCGGTTGTCGTCGTGGTCAATGATTTCGATAGCTCTCATGTTAAAACCTCCAAAAGTTGATTCTGTTCGTGAGCTCGTCCTCCGGGGTCAGCGGCACTTGCATCAGTGTCATTCCCTCCGGGCTCTTGTAGATTGCTTTGCCGTAGCGAGGAAGTGTCTCCGCACCCGGCTGTCCAATGATCTGTCGGCTCTCTATCTTGTCGTTGCAGTGAAGCGCCAGTCTGTCTCCGATGTTTTGGATGATGGCGGCAGGAAGGCTTTTTCTAGAAGGGTTCTGTGTCGCCATGATGAGATGATACCGGGCGGCTCTGCCGAGGAGAGCAAGCTTCTGAATCAGAGGCTCTGCGTCTTTTGTCATCAGCATCAGGTCGGCGATCTCATCGATTACGATGTACACATCAGCGCCCTCAAACAGCTTCTTTCCATCACTCTGCATCTTTGCGTAGCGGCGATCCATCGCATCGCACGCCCTGCGGAGCAGTGCTACCATGTCGGGCACTTCACTTGCATAACCGATGCAGTGCGGCACTTTCTTGTATGCGTACAGCTCAACCCGCTTCGGGTCAATCAGGATGAGTTGCTTTTCGTTCGGCTGATAGGTGAGAAGAGTGTACAGCATGCTGTTAATCAGTACGCTCTTACCGCTACCAGTGCTTCCCGCGATCAGCACATGCGGCTTCCCAAGTAATTCATCCATGTTTCCCCAATAGTGTAACTGTGCCATATCTTTAACCTTCCTTTCGATTCAATCACTGCACTCTGCCTTTTTGCGGGCTTGTTGGCCACGTGGACCGTGGCAGAAGAGTTTAAGCAAACACTACAGCGTCGGCATTGTCTGCGGCGTACCGCTTCGCCTCTTCGAGATCATGGCAGTATCTCCCATGCCCACAGTAGACGAAATACCCGGGCTCTTGTTCCTGAAGAATCTGCACATTGTAGCGGAACACTTCAACGTCTCTATTCATGTAGCCGCTTCTTACTTCAAATTCCTGTGGGATAATCATCGCTTTTTTTGTCATGTCAAATCACTCCATTCTCTGTAAATTCTTCAGTCAAGCCGTAGCGCTTGCCCATCTTCTTGAAGTAGTCACTAATCAGCGCCGCGTCGGACCAGTGAAGCCCTTCATGCGTCCCGCACTGGATGTCTATTGCCTGTTCCCGGACACTTGCCTTTCGCTCTGCGTAGGTCTTACCATGCGCCTTCAGGTCAACGATCAGGACGTCCTCACTCAGCGGGCTAAACGTCGCCTTGACGTACTGCTCATAATGGCGATACACGCCACTATGCACTTTGCCGTCTGCGTCTCTGTATTCTGCGTAGATCATATTCATCCTCCGTACGTCGCCACTATGCTATCAGTAAGGTAGCGGATATTTGTTGAAATCAAGGTATTTCGGGTAGTATGCACTAGGAATGTATTCCCGGTAGTCGTCTTCATACCATGCGCGCCACAGCCTTGTATTTTTATTGTGGTAGTGCTCACGTACCGCCACATTAAATGCGTCGTATAAGCTCATGCAGTACACATCCATATTTCTTCTTGTTGCCATGCGGACCGTCTGTGGCACTCGTTTCACAATGAGATCGTCACTATACATCTTTCCGTCCTTTCTGCCCGTGTTGCCGCTAGCACAGCGCTAGCCGTTAATACAATTCATCCAAGTAGGTAGCCACTAAGTCGTCGATAACTTCCGCCACTGTAGTATCGTGCTCATCTGCATAGCGTTCTAACGCTTCGCATGTATCATCATAAACACTAATCCTTGTCATTGCTTCGTCCCCTTTCTTTTGTCCATTCACTTTGAATGATGATATATTTCAAATTCATCTGCCGGGAAGCCGCATTTCCCATACTTGCAATAAATCGCAATGTTTCTGCCGCACTTCTGTTCTACCGGGTACACATACGTTCCGAGTATCCGCTTTGTTGCTTCGTTGTTTCCGATATAGCGTACATATACACCCTTACGCATTACCTTTTTCATCACTTATGCCTCCATTTCTTCGTCGTCACTATGAGCTTCTTCGATATCGTCTGCGTATTCTTCGGCTACTTCAGCCGCGCAGGCACTCAGCATATAGCACCTGATCGTTACATCGAAGTATTCCCAGTTTTCAGCCAAAAACTTTTCTGCTATGGTGCTATCGTCCATGCCGAACTCAGCCGCCACTTCAGACAGTAAATCCATATTGTCCAGTACATAGTCGCGGGCAGTGTTGCTATTGCATGTATAGCTACCGCTTACGTTCCCGGTAACACTATCGGAATTCCAACAATTTTCATTCAGCCAGTTGGCGAGATCGTCCGCGTCATTAAACTCTGAAAAGTCGGACACATTGTCCCGGACATAATCCCTCAGATCGTTCATCATTGCTTCTTTGTAGTCGTACATGTTTTTGCCTTCCTTTCGTGCGTGGTCGTGTGTGTTCTCTGTTCTCTTACACCTTACCACAGAATTAGTAACATGTCAACAGCAAATTATTAATTCTGTGGTAAGATTATGCCACAGTCGTGGCAATGCCGCTTTACGCATTGCGCTTCATGTATTCCCGGACTTCTTCGTTAGTAACGCGCGGCAGTACGCAAACATGATGCTTCATGACATAGTCAACCAGCCTTCCCGGGCTCATCTCGCACATTGCCTGCGTGAAGTCGTTCACGACATACACAGTGCCACCATTATGGCGCATAATGTATGTTTCACTCAGCCACCCGCGGCGCGTTTTGTTGTGCAATTTCTGCACTCCGTCGTTACCCATAGGGATATATAAATCATTGTTTCCAAAACTTTCGATGTTTACTGCGTACATTGTCGTTCCTTCCTTTCTTTGATCTGTTCCCGGTAGCACACTATCAGGCTTTTAACACAGAAGACGGCGCGCGGCGCGTCCTTCATGCCTACTTGCTTTTGTTGTGGCTGTACTCTGTATTTTTACGGGCTGGTAACCGTCTTATGTGGCTACATTACAGCCGCGGGCAATGCCCGCAGAAAATCAATATACCGGGATAAGCGCGCCAATGGGAAAAGTGTCCTTGACTGCGTAAATCTCCATAACTTCATTGCTCATGTCCACACGGACGCGGCGACGATCTGCGGTACTCAGAAAACCGATAGACTGCAAATAGCGCAGTATGTCTTTTTCTGTGGCGTCGTCCGCTATGACTAAGTCGTCAAATTCTACGCACTGATTATTGACCGTGTAACCGTCTTCTTTGTTTCCCCATACATCAAAGTAGTTGATAAGCTGATATTTCATGTCATTGTCCTTTCTTCCCTTCCCGGGATCATCTGCGCTTTTCACATGTCCATGTGTCGCTGTGCGGGTTATACTGAAGGTAGTACTCTTTTCTTTCTGCGAAACAGTCCCGGACAGCGTCCAAATAGTCACAGCCTTTCTTGACTGTGTCCGCGTCTGCGCCGCCAATGGGCAATAAATGTGTGCCACAGTCCCGGACTACCCACATGTAGAAAAACCGTCTTTCGGGCTCTTTGTTCCTCTTGATTGTGTCCACGTCATAATCATAGAAATCGCTCTGATAATGCTTGACGTCGCGCTTTACTATGCGCTCCATGTGCTTTATAAGATCCTCTGTACTGTACATCTTCATGACTGTTTGTCCTTTCTTCGTTGGCTGTGTGTGCTTCTGTGCTCTGTGTTTCTCAGACGGGCTTGTAACCGCTCTCAGCCACATTACAGAAGCGGGCATAAAGCCCGCGTTCCCTTACCGGGAAGTGTAACGCTCTGCGCTCCATGTGGTATAATCGTGCGCAAATTTGCTTACATGCTGTGCGCTTGTGGCTGTGTATCCGTACACGGTCCGCAGTCCGTCGAACAGCCGCCCGCTTGCCTTGTCAATCACGGCTATAATGGTGCGGTAAGACTGAAGGATGTAAAAAGAAGGTGTTTCATAAACCATCGCGGAACAACTTCTTAACCGGGAAGTACTGATAATCGCGTTCATTTCCCCGCGCGCGTCCCTCATTGCTTCTTCAACGACTGCGTTAATGCGTCTCTGTTCCTGTGCCTGTGCTTCTTTCTTAGTCATTGTTTTTTGTCCTTTCTTTTGTGTGTGGTTTATGTGGTATTGCCTGAAGTACTTTTGCTGTGTACGTCCCGCTGTCCGCGTCCGTCTTCAGGCTGTGGGTTATGCTATTTCCATTTCTTCTAAAGCGACTTTGCTTGCAATCGCAAAGAGAATGCTTTTAATTTCGCTTTTTGCCGTCGCCGCGTCCATTGCCTGTGTATCATCAAAGCGTCCGTCTGCGTCGCAGATCCCGACTTTTGCAATGCCGTACCGCCTGAAGTCGCTTCCCAGCTCTACATATATGCGCCGCGTGATATCGTGGTACTCGTTTTCCCGGACTGTAATTTCTATGTCTTCCTTCTTTGCCGCGCGGAAAAGCTTGTCTATGATCTTATCTGCCGTCTCTGTTCTGTTTTCGCTGTGGTCAAAGTAGAATGTGTTCCATTCTGTGATTATGACGTGGTCGCCTAAAATGCCTTTTCCCCATCTCTGAATTTCTAATGACGCGCTGTGATTGAAATAACTCATGCTGTGCCTTCCTTTCTGCGTTCGATAATGTCGTACGGGATAAGGCTTTTTCCCTTCCCTTGATGATATATTACCACGGTCTTAGTAAGATTGCAAGCGCTTTTTTCATGAAATGATGATATTTTTTCGGGCTTTTATTCATCTTTTCGTGTGGTATGGAAATGGAAGCGAAAAGGAAAGAGGGAAGCGAAAAAAGCGTGTACTGTTGGCGCTTAAAAACCTGTGGCCGCGTTCAATGCGCGTTTATGGCGCTTTTGTGGGCATGATCTGCGGACCGTCTGCGGGCTGTTCCGTGTGTGTCTGTGCGCGTCCTGTGTCCGCGTTCCCGGGAACGTCTGCGGGCTGTGGTTATCATCACGCGTGATAGTACAGAAAAGCCTATGATATTGGACGCGCCGCGCGGGCTGTGTGGCTTCCTGTGGGCTGTGTTCGTTGGCTGTGGTATGTCTGCGGGCTGTGTGTCCTGTGGGGCTTCCTGTGCCTTTCTGCGGCTTTCTGTGGGCTGTGGCTGTGGGCTGTGGTCCGTCTGTTTCTCAGGCTGTGCCCGTGTGCCTGTGTTCCCGGTATGATCTGCGCCGCGTGCGTTCCGCAGACGATCCGCAGACGGTCCGCGGGCTGTGTCTCTGTTCCTGTTCCCGGTATGGCGTCCGCGGGCTGTGGCTGTGTGTTGGGGCTGTGGGGGACTGTGGCGGAATGGAGGCGCGGGGGTGACCCCCCTCACCACTTTTTCCACAAAAAACTTGCAAATCACACCAAAAGATGATACACTTTCGGTGTGAGCATCACACAATAGTGAGAAAACGAGGTAAAAAGTATGACTGCAATGGAATTATTGGATGCAATTCTGAAGGCAAAGAGGAAAAACTACCACTGGTTAGGGGCTGAATGCGGGGAAAGTGAGAGCCTGATCTATAACCGCAAGAAAGTTGGAGACCTGAAGGTATCGGTATTCAAGCGATATGTAGAGAAGCTTGGGTGTGAGATTGTCATCCGAGACTTATACAGCCCTGCTGAGTGGCGGCTGAAGTAAAGTAAACACACACACGGAGGAAAAACATGAGATATTTTTACGCTAGGGTAAGCACGAAGGACCAAAACCTCGACAGGCAGATGGAGACAGCGAATACGCTTGATGTAGACCGCATCTTTGCGGACAAGCAGAGCGGGAAGAGCTTTGAGAGAGTGGAGTATCAGCGGATGAAGCGGCTCTTAAAGGCGGGTGACGAGGTGTATGTGAAAGAGCTTGACCGTCTCGGGAGAAACAAAGAGATGGTGAAGGACGAGATACGGTGGTTCAACGAGCACGGAGTAAAGTTCCACTCCTTAGACGTACCGACGACGATGATTGACTACCAAGGGCAAGAGTGGGTCGGGCAGATGGTGAACAACATCCTGATTGAAGTGTTGGGAGCGATGGCAGAACAGGAGAGGAAGAAGATTCTTCAGAGGCAGAAGGAAGGCTTTGCCGCGATGCCTGTTGTAAACGGGCGAAAGTGGTCAAAGAAGACCGGGCGCCCCTGTGGAAGACCCGAGATTGAAATTTCCGACTTTCAAAAAATTTTTTCGGAACAAAAAATGGGTTTGCTGACAGTAGACGAGTGCTGTGCGAGGTTAGGCATTTCCCGTTCAACGTGGTACAATAGGGTGAAAGCGGTATGAGGCTAAGCAGAAAGAAGGCATTGGAGTGCCTTGACATGTTTCTGTACAAGCAGTGCGACTTGGAGAGAACGAGGTTTGCCTACGATGCGAACACCGTATGGATGGCTGTGAAGATGGCGTACGATGCGTTGGAGGAGAAGAATGCGAGAAGGGCTGTACGTCCACGTGGACGAAGTAAGGAAGGTGATTGACACCTTCGGGTCGAAGAGCGACAATCTAACTATAATCGACGAGGAGTACATCCTGAGTGAGATAAAGGCGAGGTCAGAGATGTACATCACCCCGGGAGGAAGAATGATAAGGAGAGTTTGACCGCAGGTTGGTGGTCAAGATAGTCAGGAAGAGGACTGCTGAAGCGGTCCTCTTTTTATTTTGGAGAAAGCATGAAAGAGTCAATCGAGCAGATACTAGGTCTAATCAAATCGGCGTGGGATGGTAACGGTGACCCGCTGAATTTCCAATACTACCGAGACTTAATGACGCTTTTGTTGGAGTACGTTGATGCGGACCCTGCGGAGGCGCACGAGGTGTCCAACGAACTACGCTATTACATTGTGAAGGCGATTGGAAAAGCGAGCAATGCGGATGACTGGTTCGACCTTTACAAGGAAACCCTGTTGTTTGACGCCCCTGTGGACTTCGACTCGTATCTTCTGTACATCGAGATAGACCGAAGACCATCCGAGCGGTTCTACCAACCTCGAAGGAAAATCCTGAAGCATGCTGTGGATGCGATTCAGGCGTTGGTAGACGACGAACTGGACGAGTTGTTCATCAGTCAGCCTCCGAGAACAGGCAAAACGACGCTCCTTGTCTTTCTAGTGACGTGGCTGATCGGACGTGACTCAGAGAAATCGAATCTGTACTCAGCATACTCCGACTTCATCACCTCCGCCTTCTACGACGGTGTCATGGAAGTCATTACTGATCCAGTCACATACAAGTGGGCAGAAGTATTCCGTGAACAGATATCTGCCAAGAACGCCCAGTTGGAGACCTTGGACATCGGTCGAAGGAAGAGATACCCAAGCCTCACATGCCGTTCCTTGTACGGAACCCTGAACGGAGCCTGTGACTGCTCAGGATTCCTTATCTCCGATGACCTGATCGGTGGCATTGAAGAGGCTCTTAACAAAGACCGACTGGTAGCGGCGTGGTCGAAAGTCGATAACAACCTGATCCCGAGAGCAAAAGAAAACGCCAAGCTGTTGTGGGTCGGTACGAGATGGTCTGTCGCCGACCCTGCGGGCGTCAGGATGATGATGCTTGAGGAATCCCCGGAGTTCATGGACAGGCGGTACAA
>AUXO016373275.1_pt1 | contig 10541 bp, 11 predicted proteins | sample 768731 | NCBI WGS metagenome assembly AUXO01 (sample SAMN02715735, study PRJNA202380) | gut metagenome | biome: sheep rumen | host: Ovis aries | place: New Zealand: Palmerston North
TTAACCGCTTCGCTACCCAAAATAACTTCGTTATTTTTCCATAACCCATTAGTAGAAGAATTCTTCTATCAAGATATGATACTAGATAGATAAATTTTTTCTTATTTTGTAAAATAAATCTTTCTCAAAATGTAAAATAGATATCAATAATGAGAAAAACAAGTATAACTACTTGCTTTTTTTATAAAATAATCATATAATGTATTTGGAAAGAGAAATTTATCCATAATAAAAATGTGGATAACACCTATTTTTTCAAGGTGTTCTCTCCATAGTTGATATGGAGGCACCCCCTGGGTGCCCCTTTTTATTTTGTATGATTATTCTTACTTATTACAGCAAGAAGAATTAGTACTGTTATAGCATAAGCCAAAACAAGTTCCACTTACTTAAACCCCCTTTACAAGTTGGTTTCTTCAGCATACAATCACCCCTCCCTTCTATTACAAAAAGAGGAGAGAACACCATAAGTGTTATCCACATCAAACATTATATCATTTATAATAACTATGTCAATACAATTTTAGACATATTTTTATTTTACTTATAAAGCCTTTAAATATAATGGTTTATCAATTTCAAAAAAGCATACAGATGTATAAAATAAATATCAAAATTAATCGATATTGATTTTCTTTTAATCATATTGAAAAAAATAATATTAAATGATATAATTACAATAGAAAAAGGAGGTAAAAAATGAATGTTTTTAAATGGATTAGTCAAAATTGGATGGAATATTTTCCTTATGTTTTTGCTTCTGCAGTAATTACTTTTGTTTGGTGTATTATTCGAGAAAATCTTGATATGCTTCCAGGTAAGCAAGAAAAAGCAAAAGCAAAGGCAATTAAACTTGGACATGTAGTTAGTGCTTATTATGTGAAATCGTATATTAATAAAAGTGATTATAGAAGTGCTGAATATAGGCAGAAAATTTGTGTATATAACTATGAGTGTAATGGTAAGAAATATAAATATCAGATTCTTTCTGACTATCCTCCAGAGTCAATAGTACTATATTATGTTAGAAATCCAAAGAATGCCAGACCTGAAGGAGCTATGGCTTCAAAGGATAGGCATTGGATTGTAAGATTTTTTGTAATATTGGCTATTATAATTATTATAATGAAGTTTTTTTAAATTAATTGTGATAATTAATTATTAAAGTGGTTTTTATAATAAATAAAATTAAGACTTTCAAGGAAATCTATTTTTGAACTATGTATTCATTATGATTAATTGTTATTCTTCTAGAAGACAATGGAGAAACAAAATATCTTTTCGGGAAGCGAAGTGGTTAAATAATAATCAATACCAAACTAATCGGTATTGATTTTCTTTTTTTCGTTATCAATAATATTTTTAATGTCTATTACTGCTTTATCCACAGTATTGTTGATAACTGTGTAGTCATATTTATCTTTATAAGTAATTTCATTCTTAGCAATATTGAGTCTATTAATAATATCTTCTTCTGAATCAGTATTTCTATTTCTAAGTCTCTTTTCTAACTCTTCAAATGATGGAGGCATAATGAAGATACTAACAGCTTCTGGAAATACTTTTTTTATCTGAAGAGCACCTTGTACGTCGATATTAGCAAAGACATTGATTCCCATATTTATTTTATCAAAGACAAAGTCTTTTAAAGTACCATAATAGTTATTATTATATTTAGCATATTCTAAGAATTTATCATTCTTAATATAATCTTCAAAAGTATCAATATCTCTATAGAAGTAGTCTTCTCCTTCTACTTCACCCTCTCTTCTTTTTCTAGTGGTCATCGATACTGAATATATACCATATTCTTCTTTTACTAGTTCATCTATGAGAGTATCTTTACCTACTCCAGATGGTCCTGATACTACTATAAATACACCTTTATTCATAAATTTTCTCCTATTCTAATACTTTAATATTATTAACAATTACCTGATATTTATCATATCTTTTTTCTACTCTACCAAGTATTTCTATAATATTCCCTTCTTTAATATTATTAAATCTTTTATATGTACTAGGAAACACTGTTAAATCAATATCACCATATTCATCATTACCTTTAATAAAAGCCATAACATCATTATTCTTCGTCGTGGTCTCTCTAATCTTACCAATCATAACTACTAGTTTAATATTCTTATCAAAATAATTATTTATATTCATAGAAGTAATAATATATCCTTCTCTATATTTACTAATAGGATGTTCTGTTAAATAAAATCCCACCCCCTTAAGTTCTAGATTAATAAGTTCATTCTTATCATACTCAGGATATTCTTCAATAACAGGCTTTTCTACTTCGATAAGAGACATATCACTAGCTATCTCAGCATAATTAAGAACATTATCTAATGCTTCATTAAGTGATCTTTTATTATGCTCGAATGGAAAAGCACCAGCATTAATTAAATTAGTAAGAACTCTTTTATTAACACCACTTTTATTCATTCTAACTACGAAGTCACAAAAATCAGTAAATAATCCTTTTTCTCTTTCTTTAATAATGTCATTAGATATAGATGTACCAACACTTGCAATAATTGATAAAGGGCATCTTATATTTCCACTTTCATCTACATAATATAAACTTCTACTATCATTAACAGAAGGACTTAAAATTTTAATACCAGCTTTTCTAGCTCTATTTAAATAAGTATTAGTTTTATACTCGTTACCAATAGCATTACTAAGTAATCCACATATAAAGTATTTAAGAAAGTATGCTTTAATAAAAGCCATTTTATAAGCTATAATAGCATAAGCTACTGAGTGTGATTTATTAAAACCATAATTAGCAAATTTAAGGATCATATCATATACCTTTATAGCTATTTCTTCAGGATATCCATTCTTAATAGAACCTTCGATAAACTTAGGTTTTTCTTTTAGTAATATCTCTTCTTTTTTCTTTGACATTGCTCTTCTTAGTACATCAGCTTCTCCAAAAGAATAACCAGCCATCTTTCTAACAATTTGCATAATCTGTTCTTGGTATACAATAACTCCATAAGTCGGAGATAGTATTTCTTCTAAATCTGGATGAATATAATCGATCTTTTCTTTTCCTTCTCTTCTTCTTATGAAAGTATCAATATTATCCATGGGTCCAGGTCTATATAAAGCAAGAGCAAGCGATATATCATCAAAAGTTTTTACCTTTAATTTCTCCAAAAATCTCTTCATACCAGGAGATTCAAATTGAAAGATACCATCTGTATCCACATTATAAAAGACCTCTAATGCTTTCTTATCATTCATTGGTATTCTATCAAAACTAATATTAATCTTTTCAGTCTTTTTTATTTCATCTATAACATTACTAATAAGAGTAAGATTGTCTAGTCCTAAAAAGTCCATTTTAAGTAAGCCTAAAGGCTCTAAATAATCCTTTGAAAAAGCTGTAGTATATATACCTAACTGATTTTTATATAAAGGAATAATATTATCGATATCCGTATTACTCATAACGACACCCGCAGCATGTACAGATATATGTCTAGGAAGACCTTCTAGTTTTAGAGCAATCTTAAAGAGTCTTTTATATTCATCTTTCGTATTAATTAAGTTATAAAATCTTGAGTCTTTTACATAAGAACTTTTTAAATCTTTTGTAATAATACCCTTTGCAATATCATCGATAATAGGCTGACTAATATTAAAGACTCTTCCTAGATCTCTAATAACTTGTTTAGCTCCCAGTGTATTAAAAGTAATAATACCCGCTACTTTCTTTTCACCATATTTATTCGTAACATAATCTATTACTTGATTTCTCTTTATACTATCAAAGTCAACATCAATATCGGGCATAGTAACTCTTTCTGGATTTAAAAATCTTTCAAATAACAAATCATATTTAATAGGATCTACATCTGTTATACCAATTGAATAACTAACAAGACTTCCCGCAGCAGATCCTCTTCCAGGACCTACTAAGATATCATTAAATTTAGCATATTTAACATAATCCCATACTACTAAAAAGTAATCACAAAACCCCATTTTTTTAATAACATCTAGTTCATACTTAAGCCTGTCTGAATATTCTTTCGTAACATTACCATTAAGCCTTTTATTTAATCCCTTATTACATAAATTAGTTAAGTATTCATAAGAATCAATATCTTTATCATAGATAGGAAGAAGTCCTTCTTTGTATTCTAATGTAACTGTGCATTTATCACTTATATATTTCATATTCTGTAAAGTATCATTATCAACCAAATTTTCATATTCTTCTATACTAAGTAAATGCTTGTTCTTATGAGTACCAAGTTCTACCTCTCCTAGTCTCTTATCATCTCTAATCATATATAAATAATCCAAATATTTATAGTCATCTTTGTCTATATAAGAGACATCATTTATAAATATTTTTCTCTTAGTAGTATCTATAATTTTTCTTTCTTCTAGTGTACTATATCCTATAAAACTATCTTCAAATACATTAAATATATCTTCATTAAAATTGCTAAAAGGCATAATTAAAATAAGATCATCTTTATAAGTATTTAAATCATTAATATCAATATCTCTTTCTGATACAATTGTGGATATCTTAATTAAATTCTTATATCCATTATTATTCTTAGCAAGTAAGATATACCTATTATTAATGCTTTCTATTTCTATACCAATAATAGGTTTAATACCATTCTTCTTACAAGACAAATAAAATTCATAGACACCAAACATATTATTAGAGTCCGTTATAGCTAAAGAAAAATAGCCCATACTTTTAGCTTTTTCCGTTAGCATATCAATCAAGTTTAAACTACTTAAAATAGAATAACTAGATTTAACTTCTAAAGCAGTAAGCATAGGCTACCCCTCCTTGTATAAATAAATTAGTATTTAAGTGAAAAAAATGCAATAACTGCTCCCACTATAGCAATAATAATAGCAAGAGTTATAACACCAACAAATCCAGCAGACCCTTTACCGACATTAGGGTTACCAGTAGCAAATTCTTTTACTTTTGACATCTTTCTCACTTTTGCCCCAGCAGAATTGTTTGCTAAAGTATAATTTTCTGGCATTTTAAGATCACCATCATCACCCTTAATAACCACTTTAGCATTACCATTATTAGCATCGTGTAGTATTGTTTCACTACTACCATCTGGATTAAATTTAAATCCGTAATCTTTCTTCTCCATTTTTATTCCTCACTTTCTTCTATTTTCCGCAATCATTTCTATATTATCAGTCAAATATTTAATTCTCTCTATTATTCTTCTAGCTTTAACTTTACCATCAATATCATTACCAATTAAATGTTCTTCTAGCTCTTTAATAGTTAAATTAGATGTAAAGAATGTTGGTAACTTCTCTTGCATTCTATATTGTAAGATTGTACCAAGTACTTCATCTCTATTCCAATTAGTAACAGTCTCTGCTCCTATATCATCAAGAAGTAATAAGTCACTTTTTCTAACACTATCAAATACCACTTTATAGTCATCAGAAAAGCTTTCTTTTAATCTTCTTAAAAACTCCGGATAATATACGATAGCTACCTTTTTACCCTTTTTAGCAATTTCATTAAAAGTTGCAGCCACTATATATGTTTTACCACATCCAAAGTTTCCTGTCAAGTATAATCCTTTTATATTATTATCAGATTCATATTTTTTAATAAAAGTCGTAAGCCATTTAATCGCTTCTAATCTATTCTTATCATCAGTATATATATCTTTCATCGAAGCATCCATTATCTCCCTTGGCATATCAAAAGATATTATATTTTCTTTATACTTATTATCCTTATCTAATTTTTTCTTATATTTACAAGAAACATATGAAAATACGATGTTATCATTTTCTACACTAGGATAATAGACATGTCCTGTAACACTATTTTTACATTCTAAGATATTTTTACAAGTACTACATCTTTTTAATTCACAGGCACTATCTTTAAATAAAGAAGTATATTTAATTAGTTCTTCTTTAGGAAGTTTACATTTACTAACAACTTTTTTAAAAGTATCATCTTTTAATTCTTCATCAAAGTATTTCTCTAGTTCAATATTAGTAAATCTATTTTGTTCTTTTATTAACTCTTTAACACCTTTCATTATTTATACTCCTTTAAAAGTTCCTCTAATTGATTCTCTTCTCCATCACTTACTTTATTTTTAGATATTTCTTTATCAAACCAATCAGGAGTTTTTACATTTTTAATATCTTTATTAACCGTAGACTTTTTATTTCTTTTCTTAAACTCTTTCTCACATACATTCATAGCTTCTTCAACAGTCTCAATACCAAGTCTTTGCCATTCTCCAGCCAAAGTTTCTGCTAGTCCTCTAGTTAATTTTTTTTCATTGACACTTAGCATATAGTCAATAAGAACATTAACTACTCCTGGTTTTAATTTATAATCAATTAGTAAATCCTCTACTAGTTTAAGATCTCTTCTCGTAGGATCACTACCTTTATTTAAATTAATAAGAAATTCTCTTGGAGATATAGTTTCAAATGTATATATCATCTTAGCTCTTTTCGAAGTATCACCAATAGGTTTCCTTAAATACTCTGGTTGACTATTATCAATTATTGTTGGAAGAACTCCACCATTATCAAATTGATAGTAGTTTCTTGCACTCTTTCTAAGTTCTTCTTTATTAATCGTACCTCTTTCATTAAAACATCCCTTAATAATATTTGACATCTTAACAGCATCAATATCATATATAAAAGATAAGTTAATAATAAGTTCTCTAATCTCTTTCGTAAATACTCTAGAGGTATCAATATTTTTAGGCATTGAACTAATTAAGAAATTAAAATCAAAATTACTATTAATATTAAGTTTTAATTTATTATACTTACGAATATCTTCTAGAGATAAATCATAAGAAGTCATATTAACACTTTCAAATACATCATTAAAATTCTTTGTAATATCTATATAATTACTCGTATTAAATCTAGGTAATTTAAAAGCCTTAATAATATTATCATATTCATTCTTACCTATGTTACTATATAGTACAATATTAAGTATTGGATGGGATAAAAATTCATGGGCACTAGCGGGAGAATATAACTCATATATATAACTATTCGTATTACCTTCTTTAACAAGAGTTTTAATAAGACCAATAGCCTCTAGTTTATGTCTCACCGTCTCTATTTCACTAATCGTCATTCTAAGATTAGATACTAGTTTTTGATGAGAATAATCATTACTAATAATCTCACTATTATCTAAATCAGACCATAAAGAGAAATATAGCATAATAGCATCAGTACCTATTACAGGAAGATATAAATTAGTAAGTATCTTTCTATCTTCATCATGAAGAATAGTCTTATTAATAACAACATAAGAGTCCGCAGGCAGTAGTGTATATCTCTCCATAATATCCCTTTCCTTAAGATAATTGTATAATAAATTACTCTAAAAGTAAATAATAAAACCATCTCTTTTTTTCTTATTTATTTTAACATTAAAAGAAGATATTTTTTCATCAATATCTTCTTTTAAACTCTAGTATGTAAAATATTCATACTTTAAAGATTAATTCATTTATTTAGATAAGTATGATACCATCTTATTTATTTTTTTTTCAAATTATATTCTTTATAATTTGGATTAGTGTAAGTTGAAATATCAAAATCTTTAAGTACATTAGTAGCTAATTCTTTTTCATCTTTAACACTATGTACATCTAAATCAAATGAATTCATTGCTTTAGCAAATACATAATAATTTCTTGGTAGGCATAAATTATTATAATCATAATTATCATATACCAAATGAAAAGTAGGATCATATAAGTACCATTTGTTATTTAAGTATATTTCTAAAAAGATATGTCCTTTCATTAGTTCTTTATTTTCATTATCTTCTTGTATATCTTTTATCCATTCTATACTAGCACTTTCAACATATACGGTAGGTATCCCCTTATGTCTAAGTAGTGGAGATATAGCTAATCCTATATCAGAACATCCAGAAAAAGTTTTTCTATCAAAAATTTGTTCTGCAATAGATTCAAATTTTTTAGTATTCTTATCTCTTGTAAAATATTCATAAAACAATCTATCTAATACTTTTAAATCCTCTACTTTATTTATTTCAGGTATAGACTTAGCAAATTCTATCATAGATTCACTCATTTTACTCTGACCTTCGTTAACTAGAAGGCTATTTATATTACTTCTATTCACTTTATTTACTATTTTCATGATGTAAATACCATTCCTTTATTAATTTGTTTCCAATTTATCACTTTCATTTTTCATAATTAAAAGTAATTCATTAACAGCAGTCTTTACTTTTGTATATTCAGCTTTATCTTGAATAGGTTTAGAAATCACTTCCGGATTATCAGTATATTCATTAATATATATATTTAGTTCCTCTTTGTCATTATAGACATCATCAGTATAAACAATATAGTTCTTATTATATTCATCGCTATAGTAAGTAAGAATAACATCATATTCTTTAGATTTACCATTATTATCTAATGCATTTATTTTCATTATTTAATTTTTCCTTTCACAATATTTACAGTATCTAATTCTTCATCTTGTTTTAAGATAATTCCGCCCCTTTTAGCAAAAGTATTATCCTTTTCTTTCATTTCTTCATATGTGAATATTCCAGATAAATCTAAAATTTCACCTTCATTAGAACATACTGTATAAAACTTTCCACCTCTAGTTTTAAAATTTGGAACCAAATATATATTAATTTTTCTAATTGGCTTATCTACTTTTATTCTTCTTTGTACTTCTAATTCAAAATTAACTATCTTTAACCTATATTTATTATACCAAGTAAACATATCTGTTTTATCAGAGAATCTTGCTTCTTGAAGAAATGGTATATAACCTAATTTTGATACACATTCTAAAAATTCTTTTTCTCTATCTTCAGAAGATAAACCCTTTTTATTATATGTTTGAAGATGTAACAATAATTTTTCTATAAACTGCGGATCAAAAGTTTGAAGTTTATCATATATTACCCTAATATCAATACCATTTTGTGTAAAACACTCTCCATGTTCTGGTATTCTTTTTATTAATTTAATTGTATAGATAAACTCTTTTTTTATATTAGACCATTCAGTAGCTAAATCAAAATCTTGATATTCTTTTAAATTATTGTGTACTATAGTTTCAAAAGAAGGATTTTTAACTTTATGATTAAAATACCACATATACATTTCATCATTGTCAGAAAAATATAATTCACCTTTAAAAGGTATTCTTCCAATTATATTAATTGTCTCAAGAAATTCTTCCTCTTTAGCTTTATCATCTAATACCATTAATCCATAATTACTTAAAATATTATTTATTTCACCAATAAAATCTTTAAACAAACTTGAATTATATATCTTGTTAAACCATATTCTAGCGTCATCTCTATCAGAAAATTTACGCATACCAACTTTAGGCAAATTACCTTCTTCTAAAACAATTTTCTTAAATTCTTCTTTTCTTTTCTCAAATAATTCTCTTTTCATAATAACTCCTATTTAAGTATTATTTCTTTTTCAAATTCAGATAAATCCATACTAATAATTTTAGGATTATCAATTATTAAATTTTTAATATATTCTTTATCATATTTTTTTTCTTTTAAATAATTAATAATATTTTGTAAATCAATAGGGCTTTCTACATAAGTATCAGGGTAAGATATAATTAATTTTTTAATCATATCATTATCCATATCTAATTCATTATTAAATATCTTGTCATAAGCTTCCAATCTATTATTTTTAACAGTAAGCATATCAGGATTTTTTCTAATAACATCAAGTACTTCTTCATGTTCTAATCCTTTTTCAAATAAAAAATTAATATTCTTTTCTATTTCAATGTTATTAGTAGAAAACATATCCTCATTTTCATCTTCAAAAAAATCAATTTCTTTATCATTAAATCCAAATTCTTTTAAATAATAATAAACACTTTCTAACATTACTTATCACCTCTTTGTAATAATTTAATCCTATAATTAATATCATCAGCAAGTTTTCTTATCTGTATTTTATAAAGTTTAATTAATTCATCATATTCTTCTAAAGATATTTCATCTTCATCAATAACATCTTTTTCATAATCATCCTGTAATTTTAATGCTTTATAATAATCATCTAAATTATAAATATTATTCTCCATAATTATGCTCTCTTTCTATTATCCTTTTGATCAATTTCTAATGAATCTTGATAATTTTCTAGTTCTGCTTTTATTTTTCTTAACTTTTTTACCTCAGATGATTTTTTCTTTTTGGCTTCTTGCTTTTGATAATATTCTTCAATACTGTTTACTTTATAATAATTTAATACAGTTTGACGTGCCTTATCATGAAAAGCATTATCTTTTAATACAATAAAAAGTTTGGATAATATAAAATCACGATTAGTTCTCCAAAACTGTCCAATAGGAATATTAGGATGTCTATTAAAAGTTTCATTATTTCCTTTCATTAATATATTGCTATTACCATTATTAAGCATTTCAATAAAAACCTTAGTTTTTGCTTCCAAATCATTACTAAA
>AUXO016933438.1_pt1 | contig 10541 bp, 13 predicted proteins | sample 768731 | NCBI WGS metagenome assembly AUXO01 (sample SAMN02715735, study PRJNA202380) | gut metagenome | biome: sheep rumen | host: Ovis aries | place: New Zealand: Palmerston North
TATTAGTTCTAACACCATTATATCTTTGTTCAAAAGGATACATCCATAAAACATCTTTATAATTATAAGCAATAAATCTGCCATCCATTAAAACAAGATAATTATCAGTTAAATATAATTTTTTCTTAGAGTAATAAAATGAATTTTGAGAATCCATTTCTCTTTCAATTTTTGCTAAATCATCATCACTTAATGATTTTATATTTTTTCTAAATCTAAGTACAATAACTACACCAATTAATATAACAGCAATAGCTCCTAAAAATGACATAACACCTATTGCCATAAATGCACTTGATTTAGAACTAAATGTACTAGTTCCATCTAGGTAAATATCTCCAAAAACATTAAAGAAAGTATCTGAAGTAAGTTTATCTTCACCTTCAGAAAGCAAATAATCATTATATACTTCGATTGCAATTTTTTCTACATCACTAGGAATACTTCTAGACGTACCAACAATCTTAATAGGATTTTCTGATAAATCCATTTTTAAATACTTTTTAGCATCAGCTTCTTTTAAATAAACCATATAATAATATTTACCATCTGAAACAAAATAATAAGCATCTGTTGTATCATCAAATACAACAACCTTATCAGTCATTGCAGAAACATTTAAATAAGCTTTTTGTCCAGTCTTCTCATCTCTTTTTTCAATAAGTTCATTTAAATATTTTATATTTTCACTATCCTTATTATCTTGATCAGAACCCAAATATAAAAAAACAAAAGATGCAACAATAATCAAAACTCCAATTATAATCAACCTAAAATATCCCTTATAAGTTTTAATAATATTAGAATTACTAACCCTATTCATAAAAACACCTCACTTAATAAAATTATACAATAATTAATTATAAAAAAAAACATAAAAATAAAAATAAAATTCGAACAAAGATTTGACTTTTTTAGAAAAAAATGTTATAATTAGGCAACATAAATGAGGGGGTTAATTTTATGACAAGTATGGAAAAAGACATATGTAGTTTAGTATTTAATCAATTAAGAAAGAATAAAAGAATTGATACAGCATTTATAAATGAAATAATTTATATTTATTTATCACACAAACATATGGAAGGTTTCATTAAAGAAAATGTAGACGAAACTAATTTACAAGCTTGTTCAAATTATAAAAAAGGTGAAGGTGCAGCAATAGCAGCTTTTGATCCAAAAAATAAAAAAATTGTATATTCCGAAGAAGGAATAAAAGAATTAAACTATTATCTTCAAAGAAGCTATTCACCTGCATTTAAAAGTGATGATATGTTCTTGTTATTATCATTATATGTAACACAAATCATATTACATGAATTAGAACATGTATCTCAGTTTAAACAAACAACAGAAAAAGAAGATACATTAGAAAGTAAATTATTATCGTCAACAAAATGTTCTGAAATAATATATATTGACTATCCATTTTTTCAAAGAAATTACCAAAAAGATTTATCAGAAAGATTAGCTCAAATTAGGTCGTTCACAACAATTACAAATATAATTGCTGAAGAAGATCTACATAATAATTTTAATGTATTCTTTAATAATAAATTAATTAATGAAAAATTAAGAGGATTTGATTTTAACCAATATATATATTTTTCAACTGGACCAACATTAGATTATATGGATGAATTAATCAAAAATGGGTATGCATCCGAAGACTCATTATATCTATACAAAAAAGACAAAGAAAAAGCTTTATTAGAACTATATGGTCAATACTCTACATCCGAAAGAGTTGATTTTGGTCTACCAATATTAAAACAAGAATATGATCAATTAAATGAAAGTAAACCAAAACAACTTGTAAGAGTTTAAAAAAATAGGAATTTCTTCCTATTTTTTTTGTGTCTTAATAAAATTTTCTACATCTACTTTTATACATTCAATAGAAGATTTATTTATTTCATCTTCTATTTTTTCTTGCATATTTTTAGCATTAATAAAATCTACTCCTCTAAGTAAACATCTTTCTTTTAATAAATCATCATTTATATGCAAATATACTATCAAATCACAATCAAGTAACACAGTTCCAAACATTGGACATCCTGGTCTAATACTTAATTTAGTTCTAACAAGTTCATCCATCTTTTTACCAATTTCCTCAGTCCATGGAGTTTGACAAACATAATCATTTTCTTCTTTTGTAAGTAATGGAAATATTGCATCATCCATATCCTCACCAATACCTAAAGAATTAATTAAATAACTTTTACCAGTACATGTAGTACCAATAACACATATTCTTTTATCAATATTACTTTCAAATATCTCTTTTAAATCCATTAATTAATCACCCTATATTAATTATACAAAAAGAATTAAATATATAAAATATTTAATTCCATAAATTACCATCTTATATTTTTATTATTTTTATCAACAACTAAATTAGGAGTACGAATAACTTTTCTGTCCTCATACCCGTCATCTAAAAGTTTTAATAATCTATAATAAGAATCATATATAAATCTATTATCATGTACAAAAGAATTTGAATTTCCATGACCATCATTAACATAAAAAGCATAAAGCATTAAACCAATATAACATAGTTCCTTATATAAACAATTAAATGAATCAGGTCTTTCAATATATTCAGATACTATTTTATAAGGCAAATCTTCATGAAAAGATAATTTTCCTAATTCTCTTAATGAATTAACACCAGCTAATGTTTTAGCAAACCTTTCTGCAATTATTTGAAAAAATCCATAATAATTAAAATTTGTAGAATAATTAACTCCAAATAATTTTTCAGAATGAATTTTACTTCTTCTATCATATTCATATTTTTTAGCCATTAATTCTTCTGCAACATCTTGAGCAATTGCTTCATCAAGTAATGTTACCGCACAAAAAGGAAATAAATCCAAATTATTAGGATTATTCATATTACCATTTTTAGAAATATTCATTCCAAACTTACTTCTAGCAAGAGCAAAATACTTATCACAAAAAATAGATAAAGTTCCATTATCCCCTAATAAATAATCATCATGAAAACAATTCATAGTATGACTTAATTCATGAAAAATTATTTCACATGCATTTTTTTCACTATCACGAATACTAACATCAGTTCTAAACAATCTTCTTGGATTAATATAGATAATGTTTCCATCTACTTTTGCATCTCCACCTAAAGAATGATCAAAAACAATCTTAAGATTTCTAATATAAGATGTAAATTTATTAACATTTGTTGAATCTATATAACCAAGAGCTTGTCCATAAGAGTAATATTCATATATTAATTTTTGTATAACTTTTGCATAAGCTGAAGTAGTACCTTCTCTTAAACATCTTTCGTATTCTCTTAATTCCATAAAATAACACCCCTAAAATCACGCATATTATAACATAAAAGACAAAAAAAAGAAAGAAAAACTTTCTATAATATCTCAATATCTTCAATAATATCATTATGATGTCTATTATATTTAAATAAATATGAAGGTCTATGTCCTTCACCTTTTTTCATTTTATCAGTCTTAACTACTTTATTAGAAATAATTCTTCTAAAAGCAGGATCTAAAAGTTTTTTACCCAATATAACTTCATATACCTGTTGCAACTCACCTAATGTGAAATATTCACTCATCATATTAAACACTATATCAGTATAATTAATTTTATTTCTTAATCTTTCAATACCAGATAAAATAACAATATCATGATCAAATGCTAAAGATGTGTTTCTCTTAGTAGAAAAACTATATCTATCAGTAGTTTTTTCTCTTAGAGTTTTCTTAATACTAAATGAGAACGATTCATCACCATTAGTTACAGTAATAGTAACAACATGATTTTTTTCATAAATATCGATAATATCAAACCAATAAGCATCCTTAATTTCGTCTTTTAATTTTTTTCTATCAACTAAGGCCATATAAGCACAAGAAACAACTCTCATTCTAGGATCCCTATCTATCCTATCATATGTATATAATTGTTCCAAATAAATATTTGAAAGATTAGTTTCATTTTTTAAAATTCTTTTAGCAGCATCTTCTAAAGTCTCAGTTTTAGGATCAATAAAACCACCAGGAAGACACCACTTATCTTTATAAGGAAAATCCTTTCTTTTAACAAGCAATACACTCATCATTTTTTTACTAGTTTTACGATAGTTATTAGTTTCCTGATCACTAACACTAAAAATAACTAAATCAACAGTCATACTCAATTGATCATATTCTGCAGGATTATAAGCTTTTAAAAATTCTTCTTCAGATTGATAATTCATAAGTAACACCTCAAACCTATTCTAACATATTTTTTTTATTTATTTAATTCAAGTTTAGCTAAAATATATGAATAAGCAGAATTAATAGTATTCATTTTATCATCACTAACATCAAAGTATGGAATTCCATATTTATAACAAGCATTTTTATTTTCAATACTATATCTGACACTATCATCAAATATTTCTTTTAACTCATCATATGATAATTTACCACACCACGTATTCTTGTCATACTTTTTAATATTATCGTAGAACGTATCAAAGCTCATATGATCATAACCTAAAAAAATAACAATTGTATTATCACTAACTAACCTTCTTGCATCTAAAACAGAAATATGAGGTGTATCAAAAATAATATTATCATCCACCTCATCATTTATAACTTGTTCAATTATTGTAGTAACTCCATCTGAAAAGTCAGTCCAATACATAGTTTTAACATCAAAATACTTACAAACCCCTCTTTTAATAGAATCCATTTTATAATGAATAAATCCCTTATCTCTCAACATTTTAGATAAAGTAGTTTTTCCACTTCTAGCAGCACCAGCTATAATTATATGCATAATTATCTATATAGATGATTTTCATCTATATATTGAGACACCTCCTTTTTTATATGTTCTCTACTCCCATTTCTAATTTCAGTAGATGAAATATTAATATATTTAAAATCTTCAACAAAAATAAAATTTGATTTCGGATATAAATTTAATTTCTTTGAAGTATCCTCTCCTCTATTTAAAACAATAATCTTATGTTTTAAAATATCATCAAGATTTTTCCATAAATGAAGTTTTTCTAAATTATCACTACCAATTATTAAATAAAGTTCATCATCATAATCATTTGATAAAGCATCTAACACTTGGTAAGTATATTGATAGTTATTATGAATAGAATCAACAACAATATCCTCTTCTTCATAATATTTAAGCATATTGACTCTATCCTCAATTGAAGCAAGATTATTTTTATCCCAATAATTAGGGGTTGGAAGTAATAATACCTTATCTACATAATTATTATTAACTAAAAATTTTGCGGCATGTATATGACCATCATGTACAGGATTAAAACTTCCCACATAAACACCTATTCGCATCTTTTATACTCGGGAATATTAAATTTATGACTATTAGCATTATGCTTATTAATAATCATTTCCTTAATATTCAAATCAATATCATTACCATTAACAACACGTTTTACATCATCATAAGTAAAACCTAATTTTTCTTCATCACTCTTGCCACTTAAACCATCACTAGGAGTTTTATAAAGAACATCTCTAGGTACATCCAATACTTCACCAACTTTTATAACTTCATCAACAAATAAATCACTAATTACCTTTATATCACTAACAGAGTCCCCACCTTTAGTAAAATAACCAACATATTCTTCACTCTTATTACCACATCCAGCAACAACAAATACACGACCAGTAATTTTAGAATACATTTGAGCTATATAATATAAAGTACTCATTCTTAATCTAGGTTTTAAATTTATATTTGAGTCATCACTATCAATAAAATCATCAAGTTTTCTAGCTTCACCTACAAATGAATCAAAAACATTAGTAAGATCCATATTTATCAATTTAAAACCAAATTTTTGAGATACTTTAATAGCATCATTCCTATCACTATCATTAGAATGACAAGGCATTGTAATACCGATTACATTTTCAGGACCAAGAGCTTTTGAAAAAAGGCCAGAAACAACAGCAGAATCCTTACCACCACTTATTCCAATAACAACACCACCTAAATTATTTTTACTAAAATAATCTTTTATAAAATCAATTATTTTTTCTGTTTCATATTTTGCGTCAAACATATATCATTCTCCTTTAAATATTGTTGTAATTTTAAAATTGCAATTATAGAGTTCGCATCATTTATAATACCAATATTCATTAAGTAAACAGCTTCTTCAAATGAACATCTATATGTCTTTATATGTTCTGTTTCATCTAAATGTTGAACACCTGTTACTTTAGATGAAAATGCAACTAGGACATTATTAAATGCAGAACTAATTCCAGAATCCTGATAATGTCCACCTAAATCAATAATATTAGATGATGTAATACCACTTTCCTCATATAACTCCCTTTTTCCAGCATCAACAATATCTTCATCATTTTCAATATAACCAGCAGGAAATCCAACACCAACACCACTTTTTGTAAAAACACGTGGTTCAATACAAAGTAAAACATCACCATTTTCAAATATCGGAACAATAACAACTGCAGAACCATCACCATTATGTTTTATCAATTTTTCTCTTTTAAAAACACTTCCATCTAAAAGTTCCACCTCATATACTTCACTTTTAATAAAACGAGATTCTAAAGAAGTCTTATCAAGCCTTTTTAAACTTACACTTTCAATTAAACTATTAAGTCTATCTAAATTAAATTTATAACTATCATTCATTTTTTATAAGAGCCTTTCCTTTTTCTTTTTTAAAAGTATGATCCTTTATCATTTGTTTTTTCAATTTAAGAAGATTTTCTGATAAATCAACAATATATTCTTGCGGATTTTCTAATCTCTTAATTTCAGGATATAACGTTTTCATTTGATTTTGAACACGTTTTCTACTATCAGAAATACTAGGTACATGATATACAAGTCTACCATTAACAAATATTGGTTGTTGTAACTCAGAAACATAATAATCGGTAATAGTTTTTTGTTTCCATTCATCAACAGGACTAATCAATGTATATTCATCATCCGGAATAACTTCATTTTCAAGAGCAATAACATCTCCTAAAGCAAATCCAGTTTTTTTGTCATAGAAACGATATACTTTTTTAAAACCAGGATTAGTAGTTTTAACAGAATCATTACTTAATTTTATTCTAGGTTCTAAGACACCATTTTTACAAACAGCACTTAATTTATATACACCATTTACTCTATCATTAATAGCAGAAATATTATCACCTAACCCAATACTATCAAAACAAGCGCCTTGTCTTTCTAAAGAAATAATTGTATCTTCATCTAACCCATTAGATAAACAAATTTTAGCATCAGTATACCCTGCTTCATCTAACATTTGACGAGCTTTTTTAGATAAATAAGCAAGATCTCCACTATCAATACGAATACCTTTAAACGCTAATCCATTAGGTTTTAAGTAATTATCAGCAACCCAAATAGCATTAGGAATACCACTACGTAAAGTATCATATGTATCAACTAAAAATAAACAATTATTTGGATTACTTTTAGCATAAGTTAAAAATGCTTCTCTTTCATCTTCATAATTTTGTACTAATGAATGAGCCATAGTACCCATAGGAATAAGACCAAACTTTTTTGCAGCAAGAACATTACTAGTACCGCTCATACCACCTATAACAGCATATTTTGCGGCCTCAACTGCAGCTTCATCACCTCTACTACGACGAGTACCAAATTCCATTATAGGTCTAAAGCCAGCTGCTTCTACAAGTCTTGCAGCCTTCGTAGTAATTAGTGAACCATAATTAAACAAAACAAGTAACATTGTCTCAATAATTTGAGCCTCAATTATTGGCGCTTTAACAGTAACTATAGGTTCATTAGGATGAATAATAGTTCCATCAGGAATAGCATAAATATCTCCAGTAAATTTAAAATTTCTTAAGTATTCTAAATACTCATCACTAAACAAATTAAGACTTTTTAAATATGAAATATCATCATCACTAAATTTTAAATTATTAATATATTCAATAATCTTATCAAGACCACCACTTACAGTATAATTACCTTTAAAAGGATTAGTTCTAAAGAAAACATCAAATACAGCAACTTCGTCTTTTTCTCCATTATCAAAATAAGTTTGACCCATAGTTAATTCATAAAGATCAGTTGCTAAAGCTTTATTCATCATACTATTTCACTACCTTTCTTAATATCTTTATACCATTACTTTCCATATCTTGTAAAGAACGTTCAGTAACTTCTTCACTTTTATGTCCAGGTGCATCATAAGTATCAATTGCATCTTCATATACACATACATCTATATCTTTATTTAATTGATCAAGTAAATTTCTAAGAGCAATTCCACCATTCTTAACACATACTTCACTTAAACATCCCATAATTAAAACTCTCTTTAATTTTTTTAATTTATTAATATCTTCCATAAATCCATCTGCAAAAACAAAGTTAGTAGAATTTTTCTTATAAAAACAAGTAACAAAATCTCTTAATTCATCAATTACTTCAGTCTCAGGAGTACCTTCTATACAATGAGGTCCAAAAGTCTTAAACTCAACTGCATCTTTATTATGACAATCACGTATAAATATAATTCCCATCTTTGGATTATCAATTGCTTCTTTTAATATTTCAATTTGACGAGGTACAACTCTCATAATACTAGGAGCAGCAAGAGCACCTTCTTTTACAAATCCATTAACCATATCTACAACAATAACTAATTCTTCTATATCATAATTTTCTAATTCATTTTTAAATATCTTCATAATCTTATTCTCCTTCTTTCTTAACTTTTAATTTTAAATCTTTTTTTACTTTTACTTTAACGCCTCTAAATATCTTACCAGTAGCATGACAACATCCATATTCATGTTCATCTTCTATATCATTTTCAATTTTAATAACATTATATCCTTGTTCTTGTAAATAAAAATTAATAATATTTTTCATATCATCTTCTTCTATTTTAACAACACATTCTACCTCTTTACCAGCAAGATTAACAAATCCATTTATTCCAATGTCAAGTTTATTAACTTTATCACCATAATAACCAACTGTTTCATTAACAAGTCTAATTTCAACTTTTCCATTAAAATCAAGTTGTTCTCTATAATATTTTTCTATAAACATTATAAGTAAATTCCTATCAATTTTTATTTCCATTTAAATCACTTTCCTTCATCAATGTTTTATTTTTCATCTTAGCACGAACCTTTATACCACTAAATTCCTTATTATCATCATTAAAATAATATTTAGTCTCATAACTCTTCTCTACTTTATCAATATCTACATGAGGTAAAGCAAAACAAACAATCTCATGTAATAATTCATCATCAATTATTGTAGTAGCAGTAATCTCTTCTCCCATAACATTCACTACAGTTTCAACAATAATATCTGTAACAACTTTATCCGAGTAATATTCCCTAGTATCAAATCTAACACTTGTAGCCTTAATACCAAACATTTCATAATATTTAATTAATACTCTCTTTAATACGTTATTATTTAATTCAATTGTTAACATTTCATCACCTCTTATTATCATTTTATTAATAACACAAATTATAAAATATACAAGTTTTAATACTTGTTATTAACATTATATTAATAACAGATAAAAAAGTCAATAAAAAAAGATATAAAAATATATCTTTTAATAAAACTCACTTAATAATGGAAAAGACATCCTTTCTCCATTCATATATTTTAATATTTCTTCCATAGCCAAATTAAATTTCGGATTTTTTAATCCATCAATATATATATCGAAAGATTCCTTTAAAACATTTTTAAAAGCAGGATGATCTTTATGTAAAATTAACATCATATAATAATATCTTTCAAATATATCATCATTTGAAACTTTATCCTCTACAGGATTAGAAATAGCTGCAATCATTTTAGCATCTTTTTCACTAATCATAGGAAAATCATCAAGTATTTCCCTTTTTACAATATCAATTCTCTCCTCCAACGTACAATCACTATTGTACTCGAATCTCATCATATTAATAACCCCTTATCATAAACTGTCTTGATTTTTTTAATAATTCCTCTGTAATTACAATTCTATCTTTTCTTGACGAAATCATACTAGGAAGTAGTATATTTTTTAAATTATTAACTATTTCCTGTAATGCACGTGCCTCTGTTCCCTCTACTAATGCATAATCAGCAATTAAACTTATAATTTCATCACTAATAATTATATCAACATCATACATTTTTCCAACTTTAACAAGAGCCTTTACTGGACTAAGTGTACTTTTATTAAGTATTTCAACTAGTGCATCATGCTCAAAATGATTAGTTGATGTAAACAAAGTAAATCTTCCAACTATTTCTTTTTGTAATCCCTCATCTATATAATCCTGTATAGATATAGTGTAACTATTTTTTTCTTTATCATTAGATGAAGCAAATCCAATTGAAGAAGAAGAATTTTCCTTTATCTTTCTTTCTCTTAAATCAGTAAAAGCACCACAACCAATAAAAGTAATTTTGGATGTATCAAATGTTATTTTTTT
>AUXO010726594.1_pt1 | contig 10539 bp, 16 predicted proteins | sample 768731 | NCBI WGS metagenome assembly AUXO01 (sample SAMN02715735, study PRJNA202380) | gut metagenome | biome: sheep rumen | host: Ovis aries | place: New Zealand: Palmerston North
CAAAGTTATTTTAGAATAAATAGTAGAAATATGGGACAATTTGAAAGAACTATTATAATTGTTGATGAGGGTAGTGAACTTCATTATATGGAAGGTTGTACTGCGCCTACTTATACTACTGATTCATTACATGCTGCTGTTGTAGAAATATATGTTGCTAAGAATGCTAAGTGTAGATATACAACTATTCAAAATTGGTCAAGTAATGTTTATAATTTAGTCACAAAACGTGCCATAGTAGAAGAAAGTGGATTAATGGAATGGATAGACGGAAATATAGGTTCAAAAGTTAATATGAAGTATCCAGCATGTATATTGAATGGAAAATATGCTAAGGGTAATTGTATATCTATTGCAGTTGCTACTCATGACCAAATCCAAGATACAGGTGCAAAAATGATTCACTTAGCTCCAAATACAACAAGTAATATTATAAGTAAAAGTATTGCTGCAAATGGAGGTAATGCATCTTATCGTGGAACATGTAAAATAATAAAAAAAGCTATTAATTCTAAAAGTACAATAAAGTGTGATACGATAATACTTGATGATATTTCTAAAAGTGATACTATACCTCAAAATATTGTTGAAAACGACACTTCATTTTTAAATCATGAAGCAACAGTTTCGAAAATAAGTGAAGAAAAGCTATTTTATCTAATGAGCCGTGGCCTTGATGAAGAAAGGGCAAAAGAATTATTAATAATGGGATTTTTAGATAGATTTAGAGAAGAACTACCTATGGAATATGCAGTAGAACTAAATGCATTATTAAAAAATTATTTTTAGGAGGATAACATATGAAAAAAAATATAATTGTAATGATGATGTTATTGATGTTATTAGTATCAGGTTGTTTTAATAAAGAGGAAAAATATAAAAAGTCATTAAATGATTATGGTCAAGATTATTATAATAAGTTTATGAAAAAGTATGCCACAGGTGTTGATGAGGCAGAAATAGAATTAAAAATGTTAAGAAAAGCAAATCAAGCAAAATTAACAACTTATGATTTAAAAAAACTAGAAAAATGTAGTGATTCAACTAAAGTTATTCTTAAATTAAATAATAACGATTCTAGTATTAAATCAGTTTCATATAAGTTAAATTGTAGATAATTTTAAGAATGTATAATTTTTAGTTTTTAATAAAAAGAAGACACAGTTTAAAGGCTGGTCTTTTTTAGTTTTTATTAAATTTGTAAAAAAATGTTGCTATAGAAGAAAAAATGCTATTTGAAATAACTTTTTACATTGTCTATTATCGTTTGTGAAAGGAGGGAATGTAATGCTAAATCAAACTGTAATAGTTGGAAGATTAGTGCGCGATCCAGAATTACAAGAAACAGAAAATGGTCATAAGTTAGCTAGTATAACATTAGCAGTTCCAAGAAGTTATAAAAATGCTAATGGAGAATATGACACAGATTTTATATCATGTGTATTATGGAGAGGTATAGCCGAAAACACAGTAGAATATTGTAAAAAGGGAGATTTGCTTGGTGTGAAAGGCCATATAAGAACGCATATAATTGAAGATGATGAAGAAATAAGAAAAAAAGTTATGGAAGTAGTAGCAGATAAAGTTACTTTCTTATCAAGTAAAAGTAAGGATTAAATATCAATCCTTACTCTTACTTCATCATAAAATAATTGATCTGGTTTAGTTTTAAATATATCGGCAATTTTAATGGCCATATCATAATATAGTTTTCTTTGGTTATTTTCTATTTGCCAATAATGGGTTTTGCTGATATTTAAAATTTTACTCATTTTACCATAACTATAGTTGTTGTTTATTCGATATTGTTTGAGTTTATTCATAGTATCACCTATGACAATTATACATTAACTTCAGGTTAATTTCAATATAAAAAATTATCTACAAGTTAATTTTGTTGGAATTTGTCGTAACATTGTTATAATATTAACAGATAGATAACGGAGGAAAGGTATGTTTATTGGACAACGAATTAAAGAAGAAAGAATAAAAAAGGGTTATTCACAAGAACAATTAGGTAATTTGATTGGTGTATCTAAAGTTTCAATTTGTGGCTATGAAAAAGGAGTAAGAACACCATCTTTATCAATATTTAATAAACTTGTATCAGTTTTAGATTTAGACCCAGATTATGCATTAGGTAATGATGTTAATGTTATAGCTGAAAAAGGTGAAAAATATACTGTTAATGTAGCAAAAGAAGATTTACAAATTATCAATATATTAAAAAAACATCCTAAATTATATAATAGATTATGTTCTGACCCAAAAAGAACAATTGATTTAATTGCTAGAAAAATGAATTTATAATTTAACATAACGTTGATTAAGACCATCTTTATTCTCGTTTTGTTTATTAGTGTGATATAATCTAAGTAGGTGAGATTATGGAAAGATTACAGAAGGTTATTGCTAATAGTGGATATTGCTCTAGACGCAAAGCCGAAGAACTAATATTAAATGGTCTTGTTACAGTTAATGGAGAGATTATTAAACAATTGGGTACTAAAGTTAGTAATAAAGATATGATAATGGTAAATGGAACATCAATAACAAAAGAAACAAAAGAATATTATTTACTGAATAAACCACGTGGAGTAATTACAAGTACTAGTGATGATAAGAATAGAAAAACCGTTATTGATTTAATAGATACAACAAAGAGAATCTATCCAGTAGGAAGATTAGATTATGATACAACAGGAATACTTATTCTTACTAATGATGGAGAACTTGCTAATGGATTAATGCATCCAAAAAATAAGATTGATAAAGTTTATATTGCAAAGGTAGAAGGAATATTTACTAAAAAAGATGTGTTAAACTTATCAAAAGGAGTAGTAATAGATGGTATTAAAACATCTCGTTCAAGAGTAAGAATTAAAAAGATAGATAAAAAGACTAATACCAGTATGATTGAGATAACTATTCATGAAGGAAGAAATCATCAGGTAAAAAGAATGTTTGAAGAGATTGGCTTCAGAGTAAAAAAATTAAAAAGAGAACGTTATGATTTTTTAGATTTACATGGATTAACTTCGGGAGATTATAGAGTTTTGACACCGAAAGAAGTAAAAAAATTATATAATAGTATTGGAAAGTAATAAAAAAATGACTATTTAGTCATTTTTATTTTCAATCGCACTAGTTGGGCATCCTTCCATAGCATCTCTTGCATCATCAATATTAGATTCATTAATATTATTGTTATCAGCTTCAGCAAGACCTTCATCATTAATAGAAAATACATCAGGACATATAGCCGTGCATGCACCACAACCAATACAAGCATTTTGATTGACATTAAACTTTTCCATAAATTTCCTCCAATAAAATTATAAAAAAAACCGGCAAAAATATCAAGTATATATTTAAAAAAATGTCGTTTTATGTTATGATTATTATAGTATGGTATCGGAGGTGATATTTATGCAATCAAGAATGGATAGATATAAGAATAATAGAGTATCTGATAGACGAAGTAATAAGAATGAAGATTTGTACCGTTCTATTTATAATAATAGTTATAGTAACATTGAAGGTGTTGCTAAGATGGAAAAAACAAATGAAATAGATATCACTAAGATTCAAGAAATGTTAAAGAGCCGTGAAAACTATAAAAAACAAGCTGAATATGACAAGATTTTTAATAAAGAACCAGAAAAACCAATTATTGATCGTTTAAAAGAAATTGAAGATGAACAAGTAGGTGATGATAAAAATTACGATATCAGAGATATTTTAGTAAAAGCTAAAGAAGAAAAAAAAGATGATATTAAAAATGATTATCATGACTTAAAGAATACACAGTATAACATTTTGAAGAATATTAATTTAAAAGAAGAAATATTAAAAAAAGATGATGAAATTAGTAATTTATTAAATGAATTGAAAGAATCAAATAATTTAAGTTCTTTAGATGATGGTGAATTATCATTAAACTTATTAAATGATTTAAAGGATAATGGAGGAACTTTAAGTAATACTACTGCATCACCTTCAATTAAAGAAATTTTAACTCAGGCAAAACAAGATGAGAAAGCTAATAATAATGAAGATACAGATGAATTAGATAAATCATTTTTTACATCAAGTTTTAATTTTTCTGATAAAGACTTTGAAGATTTAAAAGAAATAAATAAATCAATAAAAAAACATAATACCTTGATAAAAGTATTGTCTATAATAGTAATATTAGCTGTACTTGCAGGTGCTGGATTTTTTGTTTATACATTATTAAAATAAATAAAATAGAATGTTTGATTATTCAAACATTTTTTTATATAATATTAATGGTGATAGAAATGGAAGAAAAACTATTAAAGTTACTAAGTAATTCTTATAGTCCTTATTCTAAATTTAGAGTTGCTAGTATAGTTGTTATGAAAGATGGTAAAGAGTTTGGTGGGGTAAATGTTGAAAATGCATCATATGGTGCTACTATATGTGCTGAAAGAAATGCGATGTTTAAAGCTATATCAGAAGGATATAAACCTCATGATTTTGAATCAATATATATAATGTGTGATACTGATCATATAAGTTCATGTTGTTTTATCTGTAGACAGGTCATTGAAGAAATGTTTGAAGCAGATAAGAAAGTCATTCTTATGTCTAGAAATGGTGATAAAAAAGAATATGCTGTAAGAGATTTATGTCCTGTACCATTTAATAGCGAGGATTTAAAATGAAAAGTGGATTTGTAAGTTTAATAGGTAGACCTAATGTAGGTAAATCAACATTAATTAATGCAGTAGTTGGTAGTAAAGTTGCAATTGTGTCAAATAAGCCACAGACTACACGTAATGTTATTCAAGGAATATATAATGATGAAAGTACCCAGATTGTATTTGTAGATACTCCAGGTATCCACAAACCAAATCATAAGCTAGGTAAATATTTAAATAGACAAGCATATGATAGTATTAATGATGTAGATATTATTTTGTTTTTAGTGGATGCTTCTGTAGAATTAGGTAAAGGAGACAAATTTGTATTAGAGCGAATTAAAGAAACTAATAAACCAGTAATGCTTGTTTTAAATAAGATTGATAAACTTAGTCATGAGCAAATATTGAAAAAAATAATTGAATATAAAGATTTATATGATTTTAAAGAAATAATCCCATTATCAGCTTTAAAAAAGAATAATGTAAAAGAGTTAGTAAAAACCCTAAGAAAGTATCTACCAGATGAAATTCGTTATTATGGTGAAAATGATACTACTAATAGATCATTAGAATTTATGATGTCGGAAATAATTCGTGAAAAAGTATTTAATTTAACTGATCAGGAAGTTCCCCATTCTATAACATGCGTGATAGAAGAGGTAGAAGTTGCTAAAACAAGTTTTACTGTTCATGCAGTAATAATAGTGGAACGTGATTCGTTAAAAAGAATTGTTATTGGATCAAAGGGAAGTATGATTAAAAAGATTGGAATTCAATCACGTATTGATTTGGAAAAACTTTTAGGTAAGAAAGTTTATTTAGATTTAGTTGTACGAACTGTCAAAAAATGGAGAGACAAAGAAGAATATTTAGATGAATTTGGTTTTCATGATTTTGAATAAAAACAAAAAAATGTATCATCATATAAAAAGGTGATAATATGGCAAAATATCAAAAAGAAGTTCTATGGGATTTATTTAGAACAACAGGAAAAATTGAGTATTTCTTAAAATTAAAAGAATTAGAAAACAAAACTAACGAAGAAACTATTTGACAATAGTTTCTTTATTATTTAGTTATTAGAGGGTTAATTTTATTGACTAAAATAATTTAATTGCTTAAAATATATTTAGAGTCGGTGATAAGATGATAGAAACTGAAGGAATAATAGTCAATGAACGATCATATAGCGAAACTAGTAAAATTGTTGACATAATTACTAGAGAATATGGTGTTATATCTTGTATTGCTAAAGGTGCTAAGCGACTTAAAAGTCCCTTACGCAGTGTTACAGGAAAGATGACGTATGCTAAATTTCAAATATTATATAAGGAGAATAAACTGTCTACATTGTTAGAAGCAGATAGTATTGTTTTGTTTAAAAATATTCAAACAGATATTGAAAAAATTAGTTATGCTGCTTTTTTATTAGATTTAGTTGGACAAGTTATGAAACAATATAATAATGAAGAAGTTTATGATTTACTTGTTAATGCATTAACTAAGATAGATGATGGTTTTGATCCTTTAGTAATTACTAATATAGTTGAATTAAAATGTCTAGATTATTTGGGCGTTATGCCAATTATTGATAGGTGTAGTAAATGTGGTAGAACAACTTCAATATGTACAATATCAAGTCGTGCTGGAGGGTATTTATGTAATAATTGTCGTACTAATGAGACAATTGTTGATGAAAAAGTTATTAAGTTAATTAGAATGTTTTATTATGTTGATATATCAAAGATAAGTAAATTAGATATTAGTGATAGTATTAAAAATCAAATCAATTATTTTTTAGATGAATATTATGAAGATTATACTGGATTATATTTAAAAAGTAAAAGTTTTTTAAACGATATTAATAAGATAAAGGAGGATGTAGATGAGTAGTTTTACATATATAATATGCCCTTTCTTCAGTGCTGTTTTATGTCAGGTAATAAAGTTTACAATTGAGTCAGTGCGTAAGAATAAATTTGATTGGGGAAGACTATTTAATGGTAATGGAGGTATGCCTAGTACTCATACTACTTTTGTTACATCATTAACATCATTAATAGGTTTTCTTCTAGGTTTTGACAGTCCAATTTTTGCTATCGCAACTGTTTTGTCGGTAGTGGTTTCTTACGATTCTATAGGCGTAAGGATGGAAAGTGGAAAACAGGCAGTTGTAATTAATGATATAGCTGAAGGATTTTTCCATGGTGAAGCTAAAAAGAGTTATAAAGAATTAAAAGAACAATTAGGTCATAAGCCAATGGAGGTATTGGTAGGAATAATATTAGGTATTATAATGGGATACTTATTTGCTTTTTACTATTAAATAATAATGTGATATAATTAATTTATAATGACAGAGGAGCGATACAATGGATACTAGTGTTGCAGAAGTAAGAAAACAATGGGAACAAATTTTAAAGAGAATTGAGTTAGAAAAAAAATATGGTCTTGATAATTTTAAGAGTAATGTTGATTTAGTAATGAAAGAAGTTAGTAAAAACGGATTGGCTTTAAAATATGCTAATGAAGAAATAAAAAATAATCCATCAGTTGCAAAAATAGCTATTGCAAATAATCCTAATTCTATCGAATATGCCGGTAAAAATATAAAGAATGATAAGAGCATTGCAATGCTTGCAGTTAGTAAAGATGGATTAACAATTCGTTTCTTAAGCGAAGAATTAAAATCGGATCCATCATTAGCAATGCTTGCAGTAAAACAAAATGGATCAGCTGTTAAGTATGTTTCAAATGAACTTAAAGAAGATAAAAACTTATCTAAACAAGCTGTATCTCAAAATGGATTGGCAATAAGATATTTAAGTGAAAACATGAAGAATGATTATGAAGTTGTTATGGCTGCCATAAGTAATAAAGGAGCTGCTTTACAATTTGCTAGCAGTGAGTTAAAAGCAAATAAAGAAATAGTATTAAAAGCTGTAGAAAAAGATGGATTAGCTTTAGCTCATGCTAATCCTATGTTTAAAGATGATTATGATATTGTTAAAGAAGCCGTAAAACAAAATGGATTAGCTTTAATATATGCAAGTAAAAAATTGAAAGAAAATTCTGAATTAGTTGATATAGCAATAAAACAAAATGCACACGCTTTAGTTTATGCTAGTCCTGAAATTATGGGTTTACATAGTGTGATTGAGGAAGAAGAAAATTATAAAAAAAACTAGATAATAATTGACAAGCTAAAAATTATATAATAATATAATAGTATAAATTTATATATAAGTGCGATGACGGTGTGGAAAACTCGAGCAGTATACAAAAAGTGATTCTCTAAAGAATAAATAAGGTGGAACCGCGAGTAATCGTCCTTATATTATTCTTTAGATTTTTTATTTAAGGAGGAATTATGGAAAAATTAACAATGGAAAAATTAGTAAATCTATGTAAAACATATGGTTATATATATCAAGGAAGCGAAATTTATGGTGGACTTGCCAACACATGGGATTATGGTCCACTAGGAGTAGAGTTTAAAAACAATATTAAAAAGGCATGGACAAGAAAATTCATCCAAGAAAATAGGTATAATGTAGGTATGGATAGTGCAATCCTTATGAATCCAAAAACATGGGAAGCTAGTGGTCATTTAAAAACATTTTCTGATCCATTAATAGATTGTAAGGAATGTAAATCACGTCATCGTGCTGATAAATTAATTGAGGATTTCACAAACGGTACTGTTATAGCTGATGGATGGAGTAATGAAGAATTACTTAATTATATTAATGAAAATAAAATTGTTTGTCCAAAATGTGGGAAATTAAACTATACTGATATAAGACAATTTAATTTAATGTTTAAAACATTCCAAGGAGTAACAGAGGATGCTAAAAGTACTATTTATTTAAGACCAGAAACAGCTCAAGGAATATTTGTTAATTTTAATAATGTTCAACGTAGTATGAGATTAAAAGTACCATTTGGTATTGCTCAAATAGGTAAAAGTTTTAGAAATGAAATAACTCCAGGTAATTTTACTTTCAGAACTCGTGAGTTTGAACAAATGGAATTAGAATTCTTTTGTAAGCCAGGCACAGAATTAGATTGGTTTAAATACTGGAAAGAATTCTGTCATAAATGGTTATTATCATTAGGTATGAAAGAAGAAAATATCAAACTTCGTGATCATGCAAAAGAAGAGTTGTCTTTCTATAGTAATGCTACTACTGATTTTGAATATAAATTCCCATTTGGATGGGGAGAATTATGGGGAGTTGCTAGTCGTACTGATTATGATTTAACTCGTCATCAAGAAGTATCAAAGCAAAGTATGGAATATCTTGATCCAGAAACAAATAAAAAGTATATACCATATGTTATAGAACCTTCGTTAGGTGTAGATCGTGTTGCCCTAGCATTCTTAAGTGATGCCTATTCAGAAGAAGAATTAGAAAATGGAGAAACAAGAGAGGTATTAAAATTACATCCAGCCCTTGCTCCATATAAATTAGCTGTACTACCTTTGGTAAAGAAATATCATAGTGAAAAAGCTGTTGAAGTATATGAAAAACTTGCTAAATATTTTATGATTACTTATGATGAAGCTGGTAATATTGGTAAACGATATAGAAGACAAGATGTTATTGGTACACCATTTGTTGTAACAGTAGATGATAATACTGTAAATGACGATATTGTTACAATTAGAAATCGTGATACTATGGAACAAATATCATTAAAAGTAGATGAAGTAAGAGAATATATTGAAAAACAATTAGATTTTTAAATATTTTGCTTGACTTTGAATATATTTTTATGTATAATCAAATAGAAATTGAAAAAGGAAAGAAGTGTATCCACACTCACCCGATTACAAAAAGTTTTGGGTAAATGCTTTTAAATATTCTTATTAGGCATATTAAGTGGATACTATTGTATTCACTTTTTTAATGTTTTGGGAGGTGTCACATATCGCAAAAGACAGAGAAATGTACGTAAATGATCAAATACGTGCGAGAGAAGTAATGGTTATAGGACCTAATGGTGAACAATTAGGTACAAAACTTATAAAGGATGCAAGAACACTTGCAGAATATGCAGGTTTTGATTTAGTTCTAATTAATCCAAAAGCTACACCACCAGTGTGTAAAATAATGGATTATAATAAGTATAAGTACCAAATCAAGAAAAAGAAAAAAGAAAATATGAAAAAACAACGTGAGAATAATCTAGAAATGAAAGAATATAAATTGTCAGTAACAATTGATGTTCATGATTTTAATACTAGAGTTAAGCATGCAAAAGCATACTTAGAAAAAGGTCATAGAATTAAAGCTAGTATTCGTTTCAAGGGAAGAGAACTAGCACATCAAGAATTAGGTAAAGATGTATTACTTCGATTTGCTGCTGCTTTAGACGATGTTGCAAGCATTGAAACAATGCCAAGAACAGATGGTCGTATTATGGCTATGATGCTTAGCCCAAAGAAAGATAAATAATAGGAGGAAAACATGGCAAAGGTAAAAAATAAGACTCATAAAGGTCTATCAAAAGTTTCAAAGAAACATGGTAATGGAAAAATACAATTAACTACTGCAGGTGGAAGCCACAAAAGTGGTAAAAAGAGCAGAAAAACAGTTAGAAAATATGCTAAAAACGATAATATGTTAAATAAATCTGACAACAAAAGATTAAAGAGTATTTTAGGAAAATAATAATAAGGAGGAAAAATTATGGCAAGAGTTAAAGGTGGAACAATAAGTCGTGCTCGTCATAAAAAAGTATTAAAACGAGCAAAAGGTTACTTTGGAAGTAAACATAGATTATATAGAACAGCTAACGAACAAGTTATGCATTCATTAAAATATGCATATAGAGATAGAAGACAAAAGAAAAGAGATTTCAG
>AUXO011078955.1_pt1 | contig 10537 bp, 6 predicted proteins | sample 768731 | NCBI WGS metagenome assembly AUXO01 (sample SAMN02715735, study PRJNA202380) | gut metagenome | biome: sheep rumen | host: Ovis aries | place: New Zealand: Palmerston North
TATCTCCTCATTCATAATAGGGTCATTTGCGGATACCTTACAATTATAAACGTCAGAAGTAATAACACAAGAAGAAGTAATAAAGGTCCCGGCTACAGAAGTACCATATGATAAGGCTGCCTCAGTTACTTTTACTGGGTCTACTACTCCGTCCCTATAAAGGTCGTCTGAGAACTCTTCAAGTTTTGCATTAAATCCATAAGAAAGGTTATCATTTTCCTTAATTTTTTCTGCATAATAACCTGGGTCTTTACCAGTAGACTCAATAATTCTTCTTGCTGGCATTTCCATAATTTTAAGGAACTTTTGGAATCCCACTTCCTGAGTAGGGTTTTCTAATGGTTTATGACTATCTGCAACAGTCTTTACAGCATGTAAAAGACCTGCACCACCACCAGCAATAATACCATCACGAATTGCAGCATTTACGGCATTGATAGCGTCTTCATATCTATCTTTCTTTTCCTTTGCCTCAATATCAGAGAACGCACCAATATGAATTGTTGCTATACCACCTGAAAGTTTTGCAATACGTTCTTTCAACATATCTAATTCATAATCTGTCTTAAATGTTTCGTCTGCCTCACTACCTTCAATAAGTTTTCTAATATCAGCAACTCTCTTGTCTATATCAGCCTTAGTACCCTTACCACCTGTGATAGTTGTTTTACCACGAGCAACTGTAATTGACTCAGAAGAACCTAAATGTTTGTATTCAAACTTATCTATAGAGATTGAGTCTTTACCTTTTCCTTCAATAATAGTTGCACCTACCAAAGCTGCAATATCACCGAGGTTTTCATTTATATCGTCTCTGCTATTTCCAGGGGCAACAACGGCTACTGCACTAATATAGCCTTTTTCAACGTTTGTAATAAAGTTTTCCTGGAATGTATCTTCAAAATAAGGGGCAATAATAACAAGACTTTCGTTATTCTTGTTAACCATCTGTATAATTTGTGCAATACTCTTAAAGTCGTCAACCTTATTACCATAAATAAGATATCTAGGATTTTCAAAGCAACAAGTCTCCATATCAGTATTAACTACCGAGGAAGAGAAATATCCCTTCAAAAACTCCATACCATTAGAGTATGTAATAGAAGTCTTTCCTGTTCTATTATGTGCGTCCATTGCACCTACAATACCACCCTCACCAATATGTGTAAAAGCGTCACAGATAAAATGACCAATTTCTTCGTCATTATTTGCAGAAATAGTTGCAATATGCAAAATATCGTCTTCTTCTGAAATAATTCTTTTTTGAGTATTTAATGTCTCAATTACTGCGTCTTTAGCCTTCTCAAATCCCTTTTTAACATCAACTGCGTCAAACTTTTGAGAAACCAATTCATGTCCAGCTTTACATAATTCAGATGTGATAAGGGTTGCAGTAGTAGTACCGTCACCTGCAACAGCATTAGTTTTTCTTGCTGCCTCTTGTACAAAACTTGCACCAATATTTTTATATTTGTCAGTAAAGTCAATGAACTTTGCAACAGAGACACCGTCTTTAGTAACTACAGGGTGACCATTACCACTGTCTAAAATAACAGTACGTCCTTTTGGACCAAGTGTACAAGTTACTGCCTCTTCAAGTTCATTAATACCGTCAAGAACAAGACTTCTTGCGTCATTTCCAAATTTTAGGATTTTTCCCATTTATATATAACCTCCAAGTTATTTAATTAGTTTCTTCCTCGTCATCTGACGGAACTTCGATTTCTGAAGTTATAAAGTCTACCTTAACACCATCCTTTCCCATGTTATAAACATACTCTAAGAACTCTGGAAGACTATCAATAGTTTGTGCTAATTCTGGCTCCATTGCCACGTCTTTATCGTCATTATAGAACGACATCTTTTTAAGTTCTGTGTTATTATCGTCCAAAACAAAAACGCAGGCTAACTTCTCCCTAGGATTATCACTCACAAAGTTTATTGTTTTTACAGTCATATTTATTTTTTCCTAAATTGTGGTCTATCATGTGTTTCAATGATACACGTTACTATTAGCTTTTTATCAGCATCACATACTAAGGTAACCAATTTGTCCTCTAACCTAAAAGTAAAATACTCGGAATTTCTACCTTTATTATCTATCTTACGATAAGGTTCAGTATTTTTACAAATAGACTTAATATATGCTGCATTGTCCTCAGTTAGAACAATCCCCGTATTTTTTAGTAGATTATTTGAAAAGTTTCTACTAAACTTATACATTGTTTCCAGCCCCGTGTTTGATAAACCTTTCGATATTTGCCTGATATATTGACTTCAATTCGGGGTCACTTGAAATATCAAATCCTGCTGTTATACCTATTGCATATGCAATCTGTAAAACTTTTTTAATATCGTCGGGAATAATAGTTTCATAGCCTATATTCAAAATATAATTACTACTGTTTGTTTTAATTGACTGCATTACCGACGTTGTAAGTTGTTCACCCATATCAGAATTGGTAAACATATCTGGTAAATAGGCAGTAATTTCTTTAGTTTTATCCAATTTGGTTCTGTCTTTAGAGGCTTTTCTATCATTTAATAGACTAAAAACACCATAATTGTAGGCACTAGTAATCATATCTTTAATTTCGGAAGTTTTTCTTTCATCCGAAAAGTTTTTGTCGTCTTTTAAGTATTTTTTGATTGAATCATTTACATCTGCTGAATTAACATATTCTGTTAAAATCATTTTCTCCTCCAATTATTTATATATTATATAGTCGTAGAATTGAAAATGCACAATTCTACGACTATTTTTTTAAATCTTTAGTGAGGCATATTGCTCTTTAATTTTCTCACTTATACCATTCAAGTCTACACCAATACCAGGAATAGAGTTAGCCTGCTCTTCAACAATTGGATATAACATATATCCAAATGCACCTGTGGCTGCACCAGGGAATGATATATCAGGTGCGTCATATTCAGTTAAAGGTGCCAATAATGTCTTAATACTAAGGTTAGTTAAATATCCTACAGTTAAAGGCATCTTATCGTCTGGAATACGTATCTGCCAGTAGTCTTTATCCTGTTTAAGATAACATACTGTACTTAATGCACCAGAAGGGTCTTCCATCTTTGTTGCGATATCCCCTACTTTAGATAGGTCAATACCACTCATTACATTAAATATGATACTTGGGTATTTCTCAGTTTTTGGTTTTTTATAAACGTATGGGAAATGAGTATTCATATCTAATATCTTTCTCGTCTTTCCACCCTTTATAACTTCATTAAGACCACCACTGCCGTCAGACCAATTTATATTAAACTTACACTCCTGAATATTTTCATTTATGTTTTTTAATAAGTCCAGCCTTCCAACTTTTTTAGCCTTTTCGTTATAAACTTCTTTTGCCAAGTTTTCCAAGAACTCAGTAGACTCATATCTATACATACCGTCAAATGGTAATTCTGCCCATTTTTGAGTTTCTGGAATAAATATATAACGACCCGCCTTAGACTCATCCCATTTATTAGCTTTAACTTTTTCAAGGTAGTCCTCAACTACAAGTTGGTCTACATATTTTACTTCAACATAAACATACTTTGTTCTATCCATATTCAAAGGTGCAGTTACTTCGGCACCAGCTTGGATTTTATCAAAGTTACTGTTATTAACAGAATAATAGTCTACTTTATACGACCATTGTGGAGTACCCGTTGCATTACAAGTTGCGCCAACCTGTCCACCACCACTTGGGTCACTAGGTTTTTTAATATTCTTTGTGACCATAGGTATGGCACCTTCCAACTCTCTCATAGTCCATAAAGTACCGTCAATTTTATTACATCTTTTATTTATAAAGAACTTTCTGTATTCGTATAGTACATTTAAGTAAGCATACATAAAGTCACCGATAAATGTCATATCACCAGTTGAGGCATTACTGTTATTTATATAAGAGGCAAGGCTACTCATTTTTTCGTAAGTCTCTATCATACCGTTATAGTTCCATTTATCCATTGTTAAGTCTATACGATTTATTCCAACTCCTCTACCAAAGAAGTTTGGATAACGATGACCTTTTATAAAGTTATCTATCTGACCAATGACTCTGTCAAATGCATCACGTAAACGTTGTTTAGTATTAGGGTCTGAAAATAAGTCATTTGCCCTATCAATCCAATAATGATAATAAATACTATCAAATTGACCATACAATTTTCTACCTTTAATACTACGACTTAAAATACTTGTGTCAATACAAGTATTTATAATAGATAATACTGCTGGGAAGTCCAAGTTTTCCAGATATAAAGTCTTACACTGCTGCAACCAAGCCTTTTGATGTAAAGCAATCTTAGTCATAGTCCTAAGAGGATTAGAGTTTTCAACAATATAAGGGTCTCTATAAGTTTCTACTGCCTGGTTTTTAAAGAAAGTAGAAGTTGTTAAAATCTTAACCAAAACTTTCTGGAAACCACGAGTATAACTATCTACGTCTACCCATTCTGTAGCATTTATACCCCAACTTAATGACGGTTTCCAACCTCTCCATAAAGTAGTATATCTTGACTCCCTTGTAGGGAACTTGAAGAGAGACATCATTTGACTTATAGACTTTGTTGCTACTGGATTATTACCCATATTGTTCAAACAACACCAGTCATTAGGGTTTTCAAATTGAGTATATTCTAAGTCTGTTCTTGGTAAAATCCAAGGGATAACAGAAGTATATCCATACCCCTCAATTACCTTATAAGGAGTAGATTCACAGGCACGTCCAGGATATGTAATTGGATAATACATATCTTTCTGTAACTCGAAAGGAGAACTGTATAATTTTGTTCTACCCGTAGTAGGAATATCACCTTTAAGTTCAATTAAATCATTTGACTTATTTGCAATATTCATATTACTGTACGGCTCTACGTCAAAACCTGAAAGAACCAACGGTTCCTGGGCAATTCTATTCATATCAACTTCAATGTACTGTGCAGTTTGAGGCTGTGCCCTAAATACGTGTTCTGTCCAAGAACTACACCAACTCCTGTGTGTAATTGACTCCCAATATCCTGCGAAATAAGTATCATTTAATACCCTACAATATGCCCTAAAAATCATATTAGGTCTACCGTTCTTTATGGCAGCAGAGTCTCCCTGTATAAACCACATTGGAACCCAAACACCCTTCATAGCACCTTCGTCTTTACCTAATACGTGTTCTATAAAACTTTGTTCTTCATAGGAAGATAAGTATGGGTATCCCGTATTACTTCCTGACGTTGTCATTGCATTACGAGCTATTTTATATCCAGAGTTAGGGAAAGTTAACCTATGTGTAGTCCTCATATCACCTAAGGAATATACATATTTTACAGTTAATGTAGAGTGCCTAAAAATCCAATTATATACTCTATCCCAGAAATTACGATAGACTGGTTCAATTCTAACTTGAGCACTATAACTAACGGCAGGTGTTATTCTCCATTTTGCAGCAGGTGATGCGTGCAAAAGAGGCCTTTTCTTATATTCTATTTCCCACTTTCTATAATATGCCTCATATGTTGTAATAAATGAAGCTGACTTTAAGAGATACAATTGTTTTGTACCACTAGTTGCTCTACCACCAAATCCTGAACCATAACTACTACTACTTACACCAGTAGAAACTACACTTGAACCATTATACTGTCTTACGTTTCCATATCCATAGAAAGTTTTTGTCCAATAAGCCTGGTGTGCGTTAGTATAACTATAATATGTATTCCACTCATACCAACCGTCACTATAATAGTGAGGACACCAAGGCCAGTCAGTACATACATTTGGCCAAGAAGAAATATATCCAGTACTTTCCCACTTTAATCTTACACCTGTTCGTCCTGTATAAGTAAGAGTATATCCATTATAAGTGTTAGGCAAATAGTAGTCCCAACCCCACCAAAACCACCCCCATTTCCTATGGGAACGACGTTGATATTCGGTATAAACCCAATATGTATTTAATACCCAAACTGCTTGTTGAGTATAAGTAAGGGAACCTTTTTTCAAAATTGATAAACCTTTAGTAGGACTTCTACTAGGGTCTTCTGTTCCCAACTTTTCAGTTAAAGTATAAAACTTTTCAACTCCTGAGAAGTTCCAAGCCTTAGAGTGAAATCTAGAATGAGAAGAAGGACTTTGAATTCTTGGAATATCTCTCAAGAATGGATTTCCTACCTGCCACCATGCTTGTAAAGTTTTTGGTGAATAGAATCTACCGTGAGGCCCACCATATAATGCAGGTGACCACTGAGAAACACCGTCTTGTCTACTGTATTGACCATTAACAGAGGCGTCAGTATTTAATAAAGACGGAACTGTATTTGAGGTGTCTGTACCATTGTTTGCACTACCACTACTTGAGCCCGCACTACCGTTAGCAGTATTTGTACCAGCAGTCGTAGCATCATTAGAAACACCCATCATAGCATTCATAAATCCATTACCTGATTTCTTTCCTACTTTAAGGGCATTATCTTTAGTACTGTTCCTACTAAAATATCTTCTTACAAAAGACTTACAAGTACTTTTCCAACCACCGTCATCATCACCACTATCAGAAGCACTTATTTCAGGAACGGTAGTAGCCTTTTGTCTATTTCCATTTTCATCATAATAATAATCATCCTCGTCAGAACCGTCGGCAGTACCACCTGCACCCTCTTCTTCCAAGAAAAGATTAATAATTTGCTGAATTTCGCCGTCTACAATTTGACCATTTTTATCGCGTGTATCACAAAATGTAAAGTCTGCAGTTTCCTCACACATATGAATTACGTCTACGTCAGATAATCCATCGTCAGGGGTTGTGTATATAGAAGAGGCATATTTCATTCTATCCCAACTTCTCCAACCACTATAAGCTGCACCCCTACCGTCAAAGAATCTTATCTTATCTCTAGTACTTTTGCTTCCAATATTAACATTTGACCAGGTCTTCTTAGCCTCATCATAGAAAGTTGGTAATTGGTCAGAAACGGAGTTTGTTTTTCCTCTAGGTTTAGTTTCCAAAGGCCACCAATATGTTGATAATGGATAAGCAGAAGGGTCCCATTCTGCCTTACAAGGTATAAGACCTGAACTTATATCTAATTTTGAAATAGCACCGTTTAATACACCAAAGTTTAAGGCATTGGAGCCCGTTAATTTACAAGGATTATCTTTAGTAATTCTATTACAAATAGTTAATGTTGAAGGTGTAACCCCCGCTGTATCTGAAAGAAGACCCTCTTGAATATACAAAGAAATATCCCACTCTGTAAGATATGTAGAAACTATACCTGTTACATACTCAAATCCACGTTGAAGTAAGGATATATTGTCGTTAATAGGCTTAAATGCAACTTTACGATAAGTTGGGTTTTCCCTCATAGACATAAGATTTTTGGTGTCAAAAGTAATGTTCACCATATCATTATTCATATCAGGATAATGCCAGTGACCACCTTTTTTACCGCAAACCTTACAAGGCACAATTTCATTATAGTCGTTATAAATAGTGTCTACCCAAACCCTATTTCTTATAGCTTGGTCGGCAATATATTTTGTGTCTAATCCCGCAAATGCGTCTGCTGTATAAGGTGGGAAAAAATAATTTACTAAATATTCTTCTGCAGAACGTATAGAACTACCTAAACCGTCTATCTTTACTTTATATCTGAAGTTTGCAGTTGTGTCAATTCTACCAAATTCGTCGTACTGTACAAGTTGACTGATTTTATCAGGTTCATATAAGGCTTTACCGTCAATATAATTGAAAATTTTTGTACCTGTTACTTCACCAAGTCTCCACTTAATATCACTGTTAAGGGGGGCCATATAAGAGTCCAAGAACATCTGTACGAATTCAGAGGCCTGTAAATGTTGTAACATCCCTGTTACCATTTCTGTTTCTGGGTCATTTAAATCATTGCCCATTGCAGGAGGTTTAATAGAATTTATAACGTCTACACTGTTAGCGTCTACTACTTTGAGTCTTAAAAACTTTGCAAGGTCTGTTATTGACTTAAACTTGCTTCCTGTAAAAAAATTATCTTTAAGATACTTATTATACTTCTCTAGTCTATCAACACGATTTCTATATGAAGAAGAAGATGTCTCAGTATCACTTAAAAAGTTTACATAATTTTCCAATTTTTAAAAATTCCTTATATATTTATAATTATTTAGTTTAATACAAGGAAAGCAAGATTTTAGATATTATTTAACGTGAATTCCTTCAAACTTGTTAGAGAACTGCTGAATACCCTTATCAACATTTTTGGTCATCTTACTAAATGCACTAACCATACTTTGTGCAGTACTTCCTAAACTCTTAACATTGTTAATTGCGTCTATAATCTGATTATATGCGTCTGTTTGAGAAACGGCATCCATAGCAAAAGACTCTACTGCACCCCTAGGATTAGAAACTAATGCAGAATCATAGAAATTCTTTGATAAAGTTTCCATATCTATCGTATCTTTAAGTCTATCAGAAAGACTATAACTCATTGCGTCTTGTATAGCAGCACTCGCCTCGTCCCAGGCGTCCTTAACTTGTTGAACACCACCAGATAATGATAATGCAGTTTTATCTACTTCAATAAATATTGAATTTATTCCAGCTAAGAGAGATTTAATCTCTTGAATCTTAGATATAGACCAAGAAGTTAAACAGTCCAAACCTAACATATTCCACAACATTTGAAGTAACATTGCAACTATCATAACCAAAATAGCAACAATCTTTTCCATAATACGTGCAATTACTTCACCTATGGAAGTAGGGTTATTCCAGCATTGTGCAGCCAAAACAACCAATTTTATAGACTCTACTGTAATTGATAATGCAGGGTCAAGAATACCCCTAATAGTCTTTATTACCTTTAATATAGCAGTTATTACTTTAAGTATTTCCAAGTCATATAATGCACAGTCGTGTACTGTAGCCTTATCGTGTTGTAAGTTTGCTATCATACGACTTCTTGCGTCTCTTACAGCCTTATCCTGCATATCCGAGGTAGAACTATTTTTTGTGGAGTTTGAGCCACCAGCACCACCAGCACCATTATTACCACCATTTCCAGTACTACCATCAACATTTTCACCGTTACCTATACGGTCTCCAGACTCACCAACTTCTGTTTTTGGAGAGTTATCTTTTTGAGTAAGAAAATCTATAGTACCGTCACATCTTATAGTAAATAAGCTTGGACCTTGTAATGAGAAGTCATTTGGGTTAGGATAATTTGGGTCTCCACCTGTAGGGTCTGGGCCTAAAGAACCAATTATCTTTGCAATTGTCATTTCAATATCTAATGGTAAATTATTTGGATAATTTTCTTCAAATCCCGGAACTAAAATTAAATTATCACCATTACCACCCGCACGGCGAATGGCATTTTTCAAAGACCTTGGTGTACCAACCTGATTTTTTCCGTCTCCATTAACATTAAAGGCAACTTCATTTTCTCTAAATAAAGAAGTCTTATATTTTGACTTAATATCTGCAACCTTGCCTTCAATTTCTGATAAAATCTTATTTAATTCATCTTCTGTATTAACTTTATTATCCTTACGAATTTCTCTTTTTGGGTTTAAGTTATTATCACCATATGAGTAGTCTGATTTTATATATGCGTCATAAACTTTATCTACAAAAGACTTCTTCTTTGCCATAATCTCCCCCAAAAATTAAACTGTAATATCCTTAATAGGCTGCAAATTAACACCGTTGTATGCAGTTGATAAAGACGAAACTGTTCCTAAAAGATAATGGCCATGCTTACCTAATGACACTTTTTCTGCATCTATTGAAAAGTTTTTTGTTTTAATAGTTACGTCTGTATTTGTCATAACAATAGTAGAGAACGGGTTACCATTACCACCATTTTTTGTACCATTTGGTGAACCTGCCCTTATATATATTCTGTCTGACAATATCGCAAAGCAGTTACCACTTGCATTTATAATATATTTGTCACCTGTCTTAAAATTGTGAAATTCAATATATCCACCCTCGTCAGTATTCAGCCAATTATCAACTACTATTGAGTCGTAATCAATGGCGTCCAAACCTCTAGTACTAAGGTAACTTTGAATATTCATAAATCCATATGAATCCTGATATGGTGTAGAGGAACAATTATAGAACATATTTGCATACCCTACGACATACCCATAAGTCCAGTCGTTAGTAGTTAATACAAATACTTCGTCTGCTTTCTTTGTTAATGGATTAGGGTTTCTTTCCGTATATCCATTAAATACTTGGCCTTTAAATAAAGCGGGGTATCTAGGTAAGTCTCCACACTCTGAGTCCTCATATTCTATCATATATGGAATAATTCTAACTTGAATCCTATCGTCACCGTCTTTACCATTATCATATATTCTTGCCCTATATAGTTTTAATTCCATACTAGGCTTTTCGTATTCTCTCATTAAAAATTACCTCCTATATCTGATAGAACCGCTCTGGTTTATCGATTGTTGTATAGTCTGAAGAATAGATAAAGGTAGGTCTTACTAAAGTTAATGACGTACTTGCCTTAGACTTTT
>AUXO010058017.1_pt1 | contig 10535 bp, 12 predicted proteins | sample 768731 | NCBI WGS metagenome assembly AUXO01 (sample SAMN02715735, study PRJNA202380) | gut metagenome | biome: sheep rumen | host: Ovis aries | place: New Zealand: Palmerston North
CCAATAAGATTCCCGTACAATCAAATGGTTATGCTTCTACGGGGAGAGCAAAATATGTGGACTATTCAAGCGTAGATACTACAAATGCTGATTATACTGATAATCAGTGGTATGAAATGGCTGGCTATGTAACCAAGTATAATAAGATAGTCTGGGTTCCTTCTACATTTATTTTAGATGGCAATCATACTATGGACTTAAGCGGAGATGTATATACCGATGCTTTAAGTTATTCTGACTTAGGATGGAGCGAAGAGCCCTCAAACGCAATTATGCATTACGGGGCAACACATTCTGATTTTGAACAAGCTATCTTAGACGATGATACGGACGAATGGATATCTCCACTTGGCAATCCTATCTTCTTTTGCCACACAAGCGTACCTCTTAATTCCCCTATAAGTATCAATCAGTTTGAAGACAACTATTCAGAAGTATATTATGATGATGCGTTGATTGATTTAAATAATTTTACATTTAATCAAATTGGAAATCATACTTTAAAAATAATTATTAATGGATATACGTACAAGCAAAGAGTAAGTGTTGTTGATCACGGGGACACCTATACGGTTGTTGGATATCCTAAAGATTATATATGGAACACTAATAATAAAAGATATGTTGATTATACAAGTACGTATGTGCAATGTAGATTGTATCCTGATAAATATTTATTTATATATCCAATAGGTAGGGTACAAAATTCAAACACGCAATATACTGTCATTGCTAGTGCTCCAAGCACTACCATTACAAAAGTTTCCGGAGTACCATTTGGATTGAATCAATTAAAATTAAGTGGGTGCAATCAGTTGAACGATATATCTGAATTAATAGTTTGTCCATGTAAAAACACGGACAGCTACGGTTACTCTCATGGATTCAATCCTAATAATATGTTTTCTAATTGTACGAGTTTGACCGATGTATCAGTTATAGATAAGTGGGTATTTAGCACCAACTATTATTATAATTATAAATCGGGAAGTAGCACATTTACAACAAGTAGCTACTACTCGTATAGTGATACATTTTATAACACTCGCATTACCTCCGCCCCTAAGATAACTATTACTAGTGGAAGTGCGGGAACGTTTAGTCAATGTACTAATTTAAGCGATATATCAAAAATATCTTTTACCTCGGCGGGAACATATTCGTCTGATGGCGATATAACTTTTACTAGTATATTTAATAATTGTTCTGCATTGGCAAATGTAAGTAGATTAAAACAAACTTTACAAGGCGTTGATAATAATCGTTATTTGGAGTTAAATAATTTATTGGCAAATACCGCTATTGTAGATACTGATTTTATACCCGATGACGGTTTGAAGGTTTCAAGAATAGACCAGATGTTTTATAGCTGTTCTAGATTGACTAATCTTAGTGGATTAAGTAGATTGGATTGGAAACCAACTAGAAGTATAACGTTGACTCAGGTCTTTTCAGGAACGCCAGCTACAGATTATTCTGCACTATCAGGATGGACTAAAAGTTTTACGGAGATAAATTTCACCAACACAAAAATGTCCGATTTGTCGTTTATGTCAAATTGGAATCTCTCTAATTGTGTATATTACATTTTTGATTCGTGCAATAACTTAACATCTATAAGCGACTTAAGCGGTTTAATAACTACGAGTAGTGAGGTGACTGTCAATTTACAGAATTGCTCTGCGTTAACTTCTTTAGTTGGTCTTGAGGGATGTGAACTTTCTGCGAACTCTACCTTTAATGGTTGTTCGGCCTTAACATCGCTCAATGGATTACAAGGCTGTACTATAAAAAATGGATCAGCTCTATTTGCTAATTGTACTTCTTTGGCAGACATAACCGCACTTGCTCAAGTAACATTTGCAATAACCAATATTGATAATATGTTTTACAGATGCACTACTCTTACTTCGTTAAATGGCTTGCAAGGACTAGACATATCCAACGTAACACAATTGGTGGGGGTATTTAGAGAGTGTAGTTCCTTAAATGATATTGATGCGATATCTGGATGGAACCCTTATCAAGTTAAAAATGTAAATTATTTATTTTATGGGTGTAGTAGCATAACCTCATTCTCTATTTTAAGCGGATGGATAACTGCTCAACTTACAAATGCAATTTATACATTTTATGGGTGCTCTTCGATAACAGACCTTGCGGGCTTAAGAGGATTTAATTTTGGACAATGTCAATCTCTTACGTATATGTTCGCAAATTGTACAAGCCTCGAAGATATAACGGCTATATCCGCATGGTATGTCAGCAATATAACTAATATGTCGTATATGTTTAATATGTGTACGGCGCTATTATCTATAACGCCAATTAAAAATTGGAATATCTCTGGTCTTACAGATATGTCTTCAATGTTTGATGGTGATATTTCAATAACAGATGCGGATGTACTTGAGGATTGGAAAAATATTAAAGCTATGACAACTGTGACTAGGAGCTACGCTTTCCGTAATGTTCCTCGTCCATGGCCTACATGGGCAGTGTCATAAGGAGGGGATGCATGAAAGAAGAAAAATTTATTCAATATACAAAACGCTTTGTTACCTATGTTACAATATGCGGAGTATTATGGATAACCTGGAGTTATGTTCTTGCGACCATACAATTTTTTAGTACGGGCATAACAGATACTTTAGAGTCATTATCCACAAATGTATGTACCGTCATTCTTGGTGCTGCTTTAGGGTATATGGTTAAGAGTTTTGCTGAAACATATTGTGAACGTAAAAGCAATTTAGCAGAACAAAAATATGACGACATGATGAATATGTTAAATAATACAAACATGTCTTTAGATGAAGTTGTTGGAATGTATCAAAAGGTTAAATAAAATGTGGAGGGCATATTGCCCTCCTGTTTTATAAGGCTAAAAGAAAGGAGGTAACATTTATGGATCCGGTATTGGCAAGTATTGCTTCTGCTGGCATTGCGGCAGGAGCATCAATTGTTGTTAGTGTGATTAATAATAACTCACAAATGGTAAAAATTAGAGATGAGCAGAGAGAAACTCTCAATAAATTTATGTCTGAAGCTAATAAGGGCATGGCTATTACAGACGAGAGACTCAGAAATCTCACCGATGAAGTTAAAAAGCACAACTCCGTTATTGAGCGCGTGTATAAGCTTGAACAAAATCAAGCAGTAACAGATAAGGAAATTGAGGAGTTGAAGAACAATGTTAGACAGATTGGTGCATAGTATAAATATCATTGTTGTTATCGGCAATATAATAAATTTAATAATCTTCCCCATAGCAGTTTATAAATGGGAGTGGCAAACAGAGGATCCAAGACTCATATTTCTTGGATATATTGCCATGTTTTTAATAGGTTGGATGGTAACGACATACATATTGTTTATGTACAAAATAACAAAAAGGAGAGATTATATTATGAAGAATATAGTTGATTGGATAAAAAATCATACAGCAGATATTTTAATTGTTCTTGGAGCTATTAGTGCTATCCTTGTTAATCTCCAATCCTCAGGAGTTAATGCAACATGGATGTCTATTACTATTGCTATCATTGCTCTTGCAGTAGAGGTTATGAAACATGGTCTGAGCGAGAAAGCAATTAAACTTATTACTGAAGCAGTGCTTATTATTCTTGAGGCAATAAAGAAAGATAATGCAGTATCAAACGCTGAAGTGGTAGGGATTCTTAAGGCTGATGTAGAAACTAGACTTAGAAAGGCTATAAAATAATGACAGACTTTAGAGATAAGTACAAGGGCACAAATCGTGCCCTTGCTGATCCCTACGATCGCCGTGATTGGAAATTTAAAGACACTGTGTTTGCCGTATCCCCAAAGGGAATACCGAATAGCTACCAAACAAAGGACTCTCCGTTTACGTATGACCAAGGAGACAGTATGATGTGTGCAGCTTGCGCATATAATTTTATACGGTACTTGCAAGAACGCGAAAAAGGACAGAGTGAACTTACCGCCCCTCTTAGTCCGGCATTCACATATTGTAATCGACCTAAAGAAGAATCAATGGAAGGCATGTATCTAAAGACTCCCATGCGTAATGGCAAAAACGGATCTATTTTATTTCATGACTTCCCAGATTTTGGAAGGCTTGCGGATTTAAGAATTACTTACGAACAAAACAAAGATAGATGGATGAAAATGGCAAAGCCCTTTGCTATCAACTCATACTATCAGTGCACGAATAGAAAAGAGATTCAGCAAGCCATTATGAATACTGGAGCCGTACTTATTGGTATTCAAGTTTTCCCGTGTTTTTATAAACCTGATAAGGATGGACACGTTAATTATAATCCTAGCATTGACTATCTTAGCGATGGGGGTCATGCGTTGGCGGTGTATGGTTGGAAGACAGATAAGAATGGAAAATTATGGTGGTTAATAAAGAACTCGTGGGGTGGAGATTATGGTATCAATGGCTCGTGTTGGTTACCCGAAGAATATCCTTGGATGCAAGACGCCTATGTTGCTGTAGACAATACAATGGAAATGAAATTCAATCAGTATCTTGAGAAATATTACGGGGACGGAAAGGAGATCGATCCGCCTTTTTTAATATTTGTGAATAAAATGAAAACTAAGATTAAAATATTATTAAAAGGACATAAGGATTAAGACTGAAATATCTGATTAAAATTGAATAAAAATAAAATGCCTTAGGTGATAAAAATCATCTAGGGCATTTTTTGTAATTTATTTGACGTGCGTCAAATATTATTCTCCGCCAAGCTTAAGTATATGACTGATTGCCACGGCCTCTTCGTAGCTTAATGAATTACGTTGTTTAAGGTTGTACAATATCTCGTGTGCAAAACGCTTTCTTGCAGTCTCTTCATCTTCTCTAGATTCTTTCTTCTTAACGGGGCTTGTAAATTCTTTCTTATTATCTTCGTTTAAATCCCACAAATAGCAAAACTCCGTATGGGAACCAAAGTCTATGGCAAGCACCGGAATCTTATCCAAATCGAAATTGACTGAATAATAAGATACGGGTCTATGATTCTTAATATAGTTGTATGCGTCTTGTAGTGTTTTAGGTTCGTATTCTGCGGGTAATGCTTGGATTGCGGGATCGTCTATATCACGCATATATCCTTTTTCAAATGCAAGTTTCATTGTATTTCCTCCTTATGAACTCTTCTTTAGTCATGTTTTATATCCTCTCATCTTGTTATAATAATGTTCTTTAAATTCAAGATATTTATCATGTTTTCTGTGCAAGTAAATACTTGCGTCTTTATACATATATTCACCGAGCGTTTCTATGTCGTGTATGTTTTCTATTTTGAGTTCGCTTAATAATCTGTTTTTATAGTCGTACACTTTAGACTTTACATCTAGTTTAAGATTATCATATATGTAATCAGATATATCTTGCATAAGTTTATGAGTTCCACAAAAACTAATTGCATGAAGATATCTATTACGTCCATCATTTTTAGGACTTGGTTTCATTAATATACTCCCGTCTCCATCGAAAATTCCCCTGATAAGATGTGGCATATATTCATTTGAAATATTCGGTAAATATGTATTAAAACTTTTCTTTGGAACAACACCATAGTTAGCTAGATCGTTCGCCATGATATTGCTACGCACTGCTATTTGACTACAACCTCTTCCATCATGGGAAACTTTGGTATTTGTATTAACAGATTTTTTAAATTCATCAAGTATATATTCGTCGTTTGAATCTAATGTTATTGATATGCTTGACTGTCTATTGGTGTTGTCTTTAAATACATTTCCGTCAGAAATAATAAGCCCTAAAAAATATGCACTAAATTCATTATCGATTTTTTCAAAAAAATGTTCGTTTGTATTTGGATTAAATAGTTTTGCCTTGGCATAACGCGGAATATTATAAGCATCCAAAATTTTTGATATTGTTGGTTTGCATAAATTAAATTTATTAGCAACTTGATCTAATGTCATAGGTTGTGATAAATAATAATCAACGACAGCCTGTTTGTTTATCTTTTTACTCGTACAACACCACTCCTTTTTCTTCTATTGTTTTTCTAATATCTATTATTCTTTGATTACTAGACCCCTTGAATTTAAGTCTATAGTCTTTTAATTCATCGACATACCTTCCATCCACAAGTACATCAGCTGCTGAGATATATTTAACCTTGTCTCGTTCTACCAACTCTTCCCAAGTATATCCAGTGTATACCCATATCTTTTTTGTCGTGTCAAGTTTTGAAATAATTGACGCAACGCTTTCTATATTTTGATCAGCGAGTGGTTCACCACCAAGGAATGAAACTCTGTTTATATATGGACGATTAGTAAGTTTGATAAATTGTTCTTCTATTTCAGGAGTCCACTCTTTACCAGAATTAAAATCCCACAATTTTTGATTAAAACAATTCTTACAGTGGAGGGGACAGCCACTGCAAAACAATGCCATCCCCGTCCCTTCTCCGTTACTTATATCCATGTCTCTTATTTGATAATAATTCACAGTTTAACCTCATGATTATCTAAATGCACAACGCGATTACTAATTTCATCTGTACGTCCTCTGTTCCAGAAATTAGTTCCGATATAGCCACATGTCCTTCTAGCAACATTCATCTTATCATGATCCATATTTCCACAGTTAGGACATTGCCAATCAAGTTTTCCGTCTTTATCTATGATTTTAATTTCACCATCATATCCGCAAACCTGGCAGTAATCACTCTTGGTGTTGAGTTCTGCGTACATGATGTTATTGTATATAAATTTTAATACATCAAGTACTGCTGGTATGTTATGTGTAAGATCAGCACACTCTATGTATGAGATTGCTCCTCCCGCACTAAGTTTTTGAAATTTACTTTCGATAGCAAGTTTATCATAGGGGTTGATATCTTCAAAAACTGGAATGTGATAACTATTTGTTATATAGGATCTATCATGTCCATCAAGTCTAATAAAGATATCGTCGCCAAATCTTTTCTTTAAGTTCTTTGCAAACTTATCTGTAGTCGCTTCAATTGGACTACCGTATGGCGAATAAGCAATATCTTCTTCTTTCTTCCATTGTTCGCATTTATCGGTAAGTGCTTGCATTACTTCAAGACCAAACTTTTCGCCAACATCACCATCAGTATGTGAATGTCCAGTCATATACTTTACACACTCATATAGTCCCGCATATCCAAGACTCATAGTGCTATATCCGTGGTGAAGCAGTTTGTGTATGCTCTCACCCTTCCCAAGCCTAGCAAATGCTCCATTCTGCCACAGTATTGGTGCGATATCCGATGTAACCCCCTCAAGCCTTTCGTGGCGAATCTGTAGTGCTCTATGCGCTAATTCAACACGTTGATCAAATATCTGCCAGAACTTTTCCATGTCACCACCTGAAGAGAAAGCAATATCAGGAAGATTAACGGTCACAACGCCCTGATTAAAGCGACCATAGTATTTTCTTTTGTTTGAGTCAAAGTTCTTTGCTTTTGCTATGTTGCCAAGTTGTGTTGTTGCATCAGGAGTTAAAAAACTTCTACATCCCCAAGTATGTTCACATAAGTTCGCTACTCTTATGCCGTTCTCTTATGAACTGCTTTATGTCACCATAAAGTTCAGACTATATCACGTACTCTATTGAGCACTCTGCCATTTCGACTCGCTTGAGTCTACGTCTTTCGACTAGTCGTTAGGCTTTTATAAATAATTAAATATATCCAATACTTTCGATTCCATAATTTTTATATCCTTGTGTTACACCATTCAACCAATGTTTTACTGCCCCTCTTGTTATATGTAAATCATCTGCCAAATCTTGTTTAAACTCGTATTCCTTACAAGTATGGTCAGTAAATATAACATTAAATGGTTTGTATTCTTTCGATCCATATTTTCTTGAATGTCTTTCATTTTCTTTTTTAGTAACCCATTCAAGATTTGAAATTGTATTATTGTTTATATTTGTATCTTTATGATTTACTTCTGGTAAATTATTTGGATTAGGGATGAAATGTTCTGCGACTAATCTATGAACAAAACATCTTTTTTTATTTGGCGTATGTTTGTTATTTTGTAATGTAACTCTATGATATCCTTCTGAATTTGTATCTCCAGAGATTATCTTGTTCGTTATTTTGTTTCTTATCTCACCATTATCACTAATCTCATAATAATCTTCCCATCCAATAATGTCTTTCCACATATTATCACCCACATTATTGGACTATTTAATTATTTATTTTAGCACGGTAGGTTATCTTATTTTATAAGACTTTCCCCGTTTAGACAGATTTTCTAATGACTTCACAATCATTAGGCACAGTTTTTGTTTATGCATGGATAAATATCTCCCTTGAGTTCCTTCATAACCTTAGCGGAGATATAATCGGGAACCATGCGCTTAGCGGTACATCTAGCAGCAAGCTCGGTCAGATACCAGTATTTACTATTTTCAGTAATGTTATCTTCATCCAATACGTAAAGAAGTTTGGGGAATGCTTGGGTAATATATACCCCAACTTCATTCTTCATTCCTACAATACGTTGCTTAAGAAATTCTTCTATCAGCATTGCAACTTCTTTTGTATACTCCGGATCCTCATTAAGATACATCATCACACTAAGGAAAGGAGCCTGTCCATTGGTGGTAGACATACTATTAACTTGATAATTAAATGTCTGTACACCGTCCGTTATTTCTTTCTTTGTATCCACCTCAGCATATTTTTCAGCATCAGCATCACTAAATCCCCAGTCTATGTATTTCTTTTTATAATATTCATAAGACTTTCTTATGAAAGGAGCTAAATGAGTTAAGCTTATAGTTGTGCCCCCATACTGTGAACTTGTGACAGCCGTAATAATCTGCGTAGCGATAGTACACGCAGTAATAAATCTATGCGGTGAATCAATGGCGACCTTATTTACTATTGTTCCATTCTGTAACATATCGTCAAGGTTTATAAGACTACAATTATTTATACTTTCAATGGCATAATCAGCGTCGTGAAAATGGATTATTCCTTGATCATGTGCATCTCTAAGTTCCTCATCGAGAAGATATCTTCTAGTTAAATCAGTACTTAAAATACCAGCAAGATAATCTCTCTGAACAGTTGCTTCTTTAGGATTCTTATTACTATTTTCTGTCGCCCAGTACTCATTTGTACCACCAAGCATTTCCATTACTGTTTGGTCGGTAGTATTCTTACGAAGCATTGTTCGTTTATTCCTGTAAAGAATATAAGCCTTAGCTACGTCTTTATGTCTAGATGCCATCAACTTATTTTCAATAACATCCTGGATATCTTCGACCGACAGTACTTTGTGGTCTTTGACTTCCCACGAGCCCTTGACTAACCTCTCAACACCGTCTGCTACTTGTCCGGCAAACGCAACAAACTCTTCGTCTACCTCGCCACGCTCTGCCTCGCATGCCTTAGTCATAGCATTTACAATCTTCTCTCGGTCAAATTTCTGCCTGCGCCCATCTCTTTTGTCAATCACATACTCCATTCATCATATGCCTCCTTTGATTATTATTGCCTTGTCATTCTTTTTATTCCAATATCTCTCCCATCCATACACCCATTTGTAAGCTTCATCTTCATCATAGCCTTGACGAACTAATTCTTCGTACCAATGCTCACGAAAATATTCATGTATAGATGTGTGCAAATCTTTAGTCTCAGCCTTATCACCAGCTTCACCAACTCTACGAGCCAACTCTATTTCCCAATTACTAGGATTAAACAAAACCGACGCTTTAATAGCTTCGTCTACGGTATACTGAGTCTTATTGCGTTTACACTTTTTATAGTATTTAATAAGGGCATCTTTGACCCAGCTAATACGTTCGGCTTCCTCGCTATCAATAAAACTTTGGCTAGTAATATGAACACATGCACCATTTTTATCTGCGCCCATGCTACATGTGAGGTATGGATAATACTTAGCGAGATCTTTTTGATTATTAATTACCAATTGGTGGTTTCTGTAATCTGCTCCATAAATGAAAAACTTACTATTCTGTAAGTATTCATCACTGCGATCACTGAAACTATCACATACGTCGCACTTGCCACAAAATTCTGACATATCCCCTCCTTTTAATAATCGTAATTCATTATTGTATTAATTAAGTCTTCCGTGCTAGTGCATAATTCATTCATCATATACAAAGACCATGGATGCAAATCGCCAAGATTACCCTCACAATATCCGATAATGGGAATCCTATGCTCATAAGCTATGGCAATCTCCGCCATAGTGCCAAGTGATTTAGGATCGTTGAAATTTACCACCACTAAATCTGAGTGTCTAAGAGCATTAAGATCGAACTCGACCTCGTCATCCATCTCTTCGTAACTAAGAGGATTGAAGCAATCAAATCGTAAGTCCCGCTCTTTGAGCTCGTCTACTAATGAGCAACGCCAGCCATATGCTTCTTCGATGGGTAAATTCATTATGCCGCCAGCTAAATAAATTCTTTTCTTATCCATATATTCTCACTCCCTAATCGCATAAATAACACAAGATGTTGTATCGCCAAGTACTCCTTT
>AUXO012510564.1_pt1 | contig 10535 bp, 10 predicted proteins | sample 768731 | NCBI WGS metagenome assembly AUXO01 (sample SAMN02715735, study PRJNA202380) | gut metagenome | biome: sheep rumen | host: Ovis aries | place: New Zealand: Palmerston North
AACTTGATGCATGAAATAACCGTGCGACTATCCATATTAACTACATTAGGATAACGCAACAATTCCTTAATCTGTCCAAGGGATACCCAGAGGAAATTGGGCTTTACCTCCAACTCTTCATTCTCATCAACTTCAACAATGATGTTGCGGTTACGCTTGTGCAGGAATCTGGCACCCTGTTCAGACTGCAACTGATCTACCAATACCGTCACATCCTTCTCTCCATTGAAATATTCAAGATAGGTAGGCGATTTTCCCCCATGCACACGGGTATAATTACTACGTGTTGCCTGAAGAGTCGGTGAAAGCTGCACAATATTCAAATTACCTGGTTCTATTTTTGCCTGCATCAAAAAATGAAAAACTCCATCAAATTTTTTCACTATAAAACCCAGAAATCCAATTTCCGGTTGGTTGATGATTGGCTGGTCCCATTGGGATACATCACGATAGTTCGTTTCTATGTGAATACCATCAATACTAAAGAACTTACCCGAGTCATGACGAATACGGTCTTCGCGATAACTCCAACCTTTTAGTTCGCTGATAGGTATCTGCATTATATTTGACACAACTTCATCATTCTGCTGTTTCATCCATGCCAGGATATCTGCAGTTGGCATAAAATTACCATGGCTCAGTGCAGAAACCAGAAAATCAAGTTGTGCATCTTCTATGTTTCTTGTTCTCATGCTAAATATCTTTTGAGAAATCAGCCAATCGCTTATAGTTAATTCCGCCAAGCAATGACTGAATTTTTTTATCATCAAAATAAGTATGGTCACTCTCTATCCGCAAATCACGTTCTGGCCAGGGAACACTTACCACACTTGTACCAAATTTCTGAGCAACAATCTCTGCGGCTTGTCTTAATGAGAGAGTTTCACCACCAACGTTATATATCTGGCTATCACTCTCTTTTTTCATTGCTCCCTCAACAATCTGATAGCAAAGGTCTTCCATGTGAGTGAAAGTGCGCTTGATAGTACCTCCACCATATAATGTTATATCTCTACCTGCGGAAGCCTGTTTTATGAAGAAGCCTACTGTTCCAAAGGAATAATCGGCTGACAGCATATTTCCATAAGGGATGCATATGCGGAACACGGTATAGGGAATATCAAAACTATCATGATAAGCTTTCAAATAACCCTCACATGCCAACTTGTTTACAGCATAAACTGTCTTTGTTTCTTTTTCGTCATCTTCTTTCAACGGTTTATCATAGCCCTTATACACTAAACGAGTAGAAGGAAAAACGACTTTGGGCCGAAACCCTGACTTTCGTATTGAATCAAGAAGATTTAGAAGTCCGAGCTCATTTATAATATTATAGGTTTGATATTTCTCAAAACCTGCGTATGTTCCAGTGAGCCCTGCGAACATGAAAATATAATCAACGTTGAAATCTATTCCGTCTATAGCTCCCCTATCTATCAAGTTTAATTCATGATAATTACGCTGTTCTTTGGGGGCAATATCATAAAGAGATAATTGTACATTATAGTTTTTTTCTAAGTAAGAAACTATATGGCTTCCAATATAGCCTTCAGATCCGATAATAGTAATTTTGGGCTCCATTTTTTAAGTTTCAAACAATGCAACTTGTAATTTTATTTACATCAAATTGAGGGTTTACATATCCATTCAAATGCTCTTTCGTCAAATACTCAGATTGCTGTATTCTTTTTAGCAATTCACCCCCTGTATAACTAATTGGCAAGCCATCTTCTTCTCGAAATGGCGGTGGCACCTCCTCCACGTAGCTATTATAACTGGGGCCTATAATAAATGGATAATAAGGAATTTTATTGAGAACAGTATTTAGTATGACCGTAGAAATAGGCCCTACAACAAATTTGGCTGTTTTTAATGTAGTTTCCAAATTATGAGTATCAATTGTATAAAAGTCAGGGTCAATATATTTTTTATACCACTGTGGATTTTCACTTGGATGCAGCCTTAAAATTGCCTTAGAATAACCATTTCTTTTCAGCACTTCTTCCACTATATAAATATGTTGAATACAAACTCCTCGGTCTTGCACTACATGTCCACTGCTGGCCCAAGGCACGCCATTAATAGATCTGGAGAGTACGACTATATCATTATTAGAATGATTATCTTCAAAGATAAAAGAAGAAAATAAGGGATGTCCTGTTACAACGATATTTGAATTATGTGAATATTGCTCATAGTTTGTCTTAATTTTTTCACCCCATACAAACAGATAATCAGCACTCAAATTTTCTATCGGATCATAATATGCTGGGAATCCATGAAGATAGATTGATGTTTTTATTCCAATCTCTTTACATGCTTCAATCGTCAATCGATTTACAGGAGTTACTCCATTACTTAAAATAACAAAGGGAGTTTTGTTCTTTGAATAAAATTCACGAAGTTCATCTTTAAGATCCAATACTCTTTTAATAAAAACATCTGATATAAGAACATTAAAGTCAGAATCATCTATCATGCGAATTGTCTGCATTGCTGTTGTTGTCAGCCTCCCTGTTTTCCACGGCGGAAGCATTACTTTATATCCTACATTTTTAAGATATGTGTTTATATTAAAATATGCATTTGAAACTACAGCACCATCATAAGACTGTTTGCTAGCTAAAAGCGTATGATATTTTCGTGCTAAACATCTCCTTATTTTCTGTTTTAATCGCTTGGGCTCTTCCGGGTACTTAAAATGTTCCCCGTAATAATAGACTCTTCCATCAAGAGCTGGTTTTATCCATTCTAGAACCGTAGACTTATCAGGATAATTTTTTCTTAATTGTTCTAAATAATTGACGCTCATAAATATGGAGTTTTATTAAATGATAACAGTTGATTTCTTTTCAGTTTTTCTATAATACAAATTAAATTGTCAGCTGATACATTAATTTGATCTGATATAGATATTAAATCATGTCTTCCGTCTGCATAAGCTATAAAATCACATATAGCAGCAACTTCGTTATAAGATCCTTTCTGACTAATCGTCGGGTAGAGCCCACGTTTACCTAGTTGTGGCTCGCATTTGCAAGTAACCTTATAATAAAAATTATTTTCCAATACATTAATCACTTTAACCATTACATCGTAAGCACCTTGCAATCCTTTCGGAGAAATCAGGTTCATGTCATCTGCAGATGTATGATATTCCGGATATTCATGATACTTACTCCTGCAAAAGCCACAAACTGGTAATTCAACACCAACCGAGTTGTATTGGCGCTCATCACTCCCTCTTGTCAAGAACGAATACGATTTGTATTTGGGGTAATGATACTTTAATACATTTTTCAAAACTCTATCTGCCAATGTATTAGCATACATGCTTTCAACAATTGAGTACGTTCTATCATCACCCACACAACTTAGCACAAAACCCGCTTTTACGTTTTTCTTTAATGCATCAAAGTTCTGGCTTATATAAGTAATTGCACCTATTGTTTCGGGATTGATAACGAATCTGTAAGTATAACGACGTATGCCCAAATGCTTTACATAGTTAATCAGTTCTTTCCATACAACAGGGCCAGAAAGTTCGTTGTTTGCCATCGAAGGATGGCACAGATATGTAGTAATAAGTATCTCGTCTTTAGTCTCTCCAGGAATAACCAAATCACCATATGTTAGACTACCTGGTTGTAAAGAACTTTTAATAACCACACGATACTGAGTGTCTTTGAGGTTTTTTTTCTGATTTTCACTCATGCAAAAGCCCCAACGTTCCTTATAGTACGAAGTAACGTACGGTATCCAATCTGGTTGCTCTGGTTGAGTATATACGTGCTCTAATAGTTCGTCTCGCTCTATTATCGTATCAATAGGAATCGAATAACCAAGAATATGAAGATTGGAATCAGCAAAATCGATTACTTTTTCTCCGTTAAGTTTATAAATTCCACCACCCGTACAATTCCATTCGTTTGGAACCGTCCAATCAAATACAGGTGTTCCAGAAGGAACTTCGTGAACATTAATATCTGGTATTTCCTTACGAATTAAATCCAAAGACTGACGAAAACCGTTTCCCGTTATACTTCTGCAAATAGGGAATAATTTCGCAGCTAAATCATACATTTTCTGTCCTTTGTGCATCTTATTTCGCAAAATTTATATCCAAGCCTTCTACAACATTTAGCTTACGGCTTAGGTTGTTACGAATATCATTTTCCATATAGGGTATTGTCACGTGTACATCAGGGACAACCATATAAGGAATTCCATTAAGTATTATAGTCTTTGCGATTCCAGCATCTATCATTTCTTGCTCAAATAGTGTCATATCTACTTTAACACCAACAAGAAGATTCCTTACTAGCATAGAATATGTTTTGATTGTCTTTTTCCCATTCTCATCAATGTACTCTCCTGTAAAATCTTTTATAAAACGATAGCACAAATTAGAAACTTTCTCTTCTGCATAATGAAGGAATGTAAAGGCGCGATTGAAATTGACATCGAGCATTACATGTTTTGCATGATGACGATCCATAAATCCAAATATCGAATTCCTTCCAAAAGAAGATTTATAATCTATGCTGCATAATTTCTCTTTGTATTTACCCCATACAACATAAGAATATATTGCATGCTTAGTTCGCTTAAAATCACAACGTTCCAAACAAAGATTTCCTAAAGAACCTGTTCGTCCTTTCGTCTTTCTCCAATCAAATGGAGTACCATGACAAAAGTCCCAATTGTATGTTGGAAGAATTAAAGTTCCCTCTGTACCTATAGCATTAATAAAACTATCAATAAGTATATTCATATTTGGCAGCTCGCCTGTACGATTATATTCCTCATAAACAATCCTCTTAATATCTGAGGATAAAAAAACGATATCCCCTTTGTCAACACCAAGGTAATTTACTATTCGATCAATTTTGAGTTCTTTATTATTAATCACTTGAGATTCCATCTTACTATTGAATTAATTTCATTTATATTTTTGAGCTTATTGTTAAACATCTCTTATATTATTGCCCCTCCATCTATTCGAATAATTTGTCCTGTAATATAAGATGCATCTTCAGAAGACAAGAAATAGATAAGATTAACAACCTCATCGGGTTCTGCTGGTCGCTTTAAAGCAACGGCTTTAACAAGATTCTTCTTAGTTTTTTCTGACATTTGAGCAAACATTGGGGTGTTCATAGGAGCAGGAGCTACTGCATTTACTCTAATACCAAAAGGAGCTAGTTCTTGCGCAATTGAAATCGTGAATTGATTTAGGGCTGCTTTACTGGCATCATAACAAGCCCCACCAGCTTGGTGCCCCAGACTTCCCATCGAACTAACATTAACAATTGCTCCCTTTCCTTGGTGAATCATTATTTCAGCTACTTTTTTGGTGATAAGAACTGTAGAAAAATAATTAATCATAAACACCTTCTGCAAATCCTCCATTTCTGTGTATAGAAGCGGCTTCATTATGTTTATGCCAGCATTATTCACTAAAACAGTAATCTCTAGACCTAATGATTCTATACTCTTCAAAGCCTTTTGCGTTGAATATGCATTTGTTGAATCATATACAATATGGTATATTTCAATACCGAAATCTTTTTCAAGGTCTTTGCATTTCATTAAAAAGTACTCATCCTCTATAATAGAACAAGCGATTATATTATAACCTTGCGACGCAAAACGAGACAAAAGGCGTTGGCCTAAACCTCCATTACATCCTGTTATCAACGCAGTTTTCATATTTTAAAAAAGACTATCTAAAACTATTTATTATTCTTCTTGCTACGTAATCTGGTGTCAAACCATGCTGTTCCTTAAGGTAACCATAATCACCAACTACAGAGTACTTATCCATAATACCTAATTTCAGCAATTGAGGTGCGTTTGGTTTCTCCATTAGTATATCAGCCACAGCACTACCCAATCCGCCAGAAATATAATGTTCCTCAATGGTTACAACAAGTTTGCACCCTCTACAATGATCAATAGCATTCAAATCTAATGGTTGAATAGAGTGCATATCAATCACATTAATAGATACACCTATTTGTTGCTCAACAACGTTAGCAGCATCCATTGCTACAGATACCATTGCTCCTGTAGCAATAATGGAAATATCCACACCTTCTTTTAACACATTTGCTTTTGAAGGATTATAAACACCATACTGATTATAAAGCAATTGCATATCTGCGCTTCCTGTCAAACGGATATAGCTAGGCTTATTGGAACTTAATGCATACTCAAAAGCTCTTACAGCCTCTCCTGCATCAGCGGGCGACAACACCTCTACACCAGGAAGGACTCTCATAATTGCCAAATCCTCAATAGCATAGTGTGTATTCCCCATAAACTGCATGATGAGGCCTGCGCTCAGTCCGACAAGCACAATAGGATACCCCATATAGCTCATATACTGACGAACCTGCTCATAACAGCGCATCGTAATAAAAGTTGCCTGGGCTATGGCAACACACTTATATCCTTCTGAAGTCAGGCCTGCAGAAACGCCAATCAAGTTCTCCTCGGCTATACCCACATTAAGGAAATGTTCAGGATAGAAAGCCTTGAAACGCTCCATTCGAGCACCGTATGACATGTCTGAAGAGAGTATCTTCAAATTGGGATAATCCTGAATAACATCCGGCAAGAAAAGATTGAAAATGGAAGCAATCTGTCCTTGACCTTTAAAAGACGTAAAATCTAATTTGTGTTCCATCTTCATTCTGAATTTAGTTCTGCCATGGCTTTCTTATATTTACCCTCGGGTAATACAGTGAAATGCCAATTGTATTTATTCTCCATAAAGGAGATGCCTTTCCCCTTGACAGTCTCTGCTATTATGGCGGTAGGCGCATCGCCTGACGGCTTTGAATAGGCCTCAGAAAGTTTATCAATTGAATGGCCATCGACCTCATAAGTATGGAAGCCAAATGCCCGGAACTTATCTGCAAGGTTTGCTGTATCCAGAACCTCTTCTACAAAGCCATCTGCTTGAAGGTGATTGTGATCAACAATAACAGTGAGATTACTAAGTGCATTATGCTTAGCAAACATCATAGCCTCCCATATAATGCCTTCATTACACTCACCATCACCCAGCAGCACATACACTCTTGCTTTAGAGCCCTTTTCTTTTAAAGCATAAGCGACACCTACAGCGTAAGACATTCCTAGTCCAAGACTACCACCAGAGAACTCCAAGCCTTTCTCTATGTTCTTGTGGGCATGTACTGTATAGTGGCTGCCATTCTGTTCAAAGGTGCCAAGATCATCTTGTGTTAGCAGTCCTTTACTGGCCAACACACAATACTGCACCAAAGATGCATGCGCTTTGCTGATTATCACTCTATCGCGGTTATCGATGTCGTTCACATTCCAACAAAGGTATTTGTGATAAAGGGTAACAAGAATTTCCACTGCAGATAGACTACCACCACAATGGGCACTATTCTTTCCTGCATGGTAGGCCATTTCTATGATGCTGACCCGAATATCGTGGCATATCTTTTCTAGTCCATTCATATAACTCCAATTTGTACATGCCCCTTAGCCACAACTTTTCCTCTGGCATTACGGAACGAATATTTAAATATTACCGTATTTACTGCCTCAAAAATATCTTCTACTTTTGCAGAAAAGAACAATTCATCATTCATAAAAACCGGATTTTTAAAAATAATGTCTTGAGAATGAATAATAACATCTGGCATCGGCAACATCATTCCAACGAAATAACTTACAAATCCATTCAAAATATTACCATACATTACACATTCAGGAAATCCCTTTGATTTGGCAAAACTTTCTTGTGTATGCAAAGGATTTAAGTCTCCGCTGCACTGCTGAAAACTATCATACACAACTTGTTTAATCACAAACTTGTGTTGGTATTCTTTATCGAATATACTTAAATCCATGCGTTTACTTGTTAACAATACAATCAATCATATCGCCAACGGTCTTCCATTCCAAAATTTCTTTGGAGTTGAACTTAATCTTGAAATGTTTCTCGATAGCTACAATCAATTGAATGTGAGAAAGGCTATCCCACTCTTCTATATCGTCAGCAGCCGTCAAATCATTAATTTTAATATCTTCATTGTCTAACACGTCGCGGAAGATTTCCTGTACATCCGCTAAAATCTGATTTTTTTCCATTGTAAATAAAATTTTAATTATTTAACATCAATATAACATTCTCTATTCTTATACTCTTCCACCTTCAACTCAAACTGAGCTGTGGCAGCTCCTTCAATTGGCGTAAATCCAAGACTGGTATAGTGATTCTCCACCATCTTGTTCTTAAGCGTAGGCAAATACTCACCAATAATTTTCTTATAACCAGCAGCCTTGGCCTTCTCAACCATCGTATTGAGCGTGAAGTTCTCCATACCACGTTTCAGCACTCGGCAGCTCATGAACCAAGTATCCACAAAGAGTTTATCCTTGTCCAAAGGCTTCATAATTACTACAGCTATCAAGCCATTGTCACCGAATTTATCCTCCAAAGTAAAACTCATGTCAATCACATTGGGGTCGTTGGACAGCACCTCAATATCTGCATCTGTATAGCGAACCGTACGCAGGTTGAACTGGTTACTACGTTGGCTAAGCTGTGCTACTCGAGGAATATTAAACTTGGTGAATCCACTTACAACAGATACCATATTCAATGATTTCAAGAAATCTGCCTCATTATTGAAGGTCTTGCTCATAGATACTCGCTGTGCTTCCACCTGATATTGTTTGGTGCGGTCTTTATCCAAATTGCTATAAGATGCAGTCTCAAAAAGGTTCAATGAGTAAAGATACTCCAAATACTCAGCAGGATCTTCAGGCAATTCCGGTACGGTGATACCCTTGATGTTCTCACGCACAATATTACGTTCAAACGGGTTATCATCTAGGAATACCATACTGTCGAAGCCAATGTTTAGGATGCTTTGGATAGTACGGATATTATCCACCTTAGTTTCCCAGTTAGCTTGGAATACAGCAATGTCATCCAGTTTGAGTACCATATCAGGATGTTTCTCGAAAGGCTCCTTGGCTGTTCCTTCATTGTTTTTAGATGCAACGCAGATGATGATTCCACGTTGCTTGAGTTTCTTCACCCACATTTGAAACTCGGTAAAGGCTTTACCAATGCCAAGACCATGACCAAGCTGAATACCTTCCAAACCGTCATCTCCAATCACACCGCCCCAGACCGTGTTGTCAAGATCAAGAATCAAGCATTTTTTGAACTGACCTTTTACAGCACAAACAATGTCCATCACGCGTGACGCCACATAGGGAAGGACATCCATTGAGAGAACCATCTCTGTGCTGGTATAGACGTTGGCAGCAAACATTTGGTCGCGACCAAGTTTATTCTGAAGAGCAACGATATCGCAGATGAAAAGATTCTGGTATTGCTGCGAGATACGCATCAACTCATAATTGAGTTTGCGAACCTGGTAGATAAATGATGATTCAACTTTATTTGCATAGCTACCAAAAACAGTATCATCTATCTCCGGATAGTTGAAATAAATAATCTTCTTACCAGCCAGTGCAGGGTTCTTACAGACTGATGCAAGAAAGTTGATTTTTTCGTCTACCAATGCCGTCTGTTTCTCTGAGCTAAGCATAGCATGATACTCTCCTAATTTATGGGTACTTTGGAAGATGACTATAAAGTCAGCATTGAAATGGTACAGGTCACTTGTTGGATCAAGCAACTGACGTTCTACCTGGTTATACTCTGCCTCAAAAAGGTCAATATTATAGCCTCGTTCTACGCCCATGCCACGGATAGCGGTACATAATAGTTGTGTGGCCGTATCGCCTACAACCGCTATTTTGAAAGAAGGGAGTCCTGCCAAGTTAGACTTGAGAATCCGCTTAAGTTGATTAAATGATTGCATTGCTATCTTTTATATGTTGTCAAAAGATATTTACACTGCCATAGCAAGGCCGTAAAGCCAAATGTCTATGGATGCTAAATCCATTTTTATTCACACCATCAATATCATGATACTTACCTACATAAATGCGGTCACCATTATGGTCTGTGTCACAACACCATACAAAATCATGCCACCACAAATACTTATTACAGGCAAAATAGTAAGCAAAGAAAGTGTAGCCGCAAAGAATTGCCGGAGGAAAAACAAAACCTTGTTGGGTCAAATCACCAGGCATCACGGCACGGGATTCCTCAAAGACATCCTTTTTGATAAGATACCACCTATCATCAAGTGTCAGATCCATAAAATCTTCCTTCATATACCAGTCCTGATTGTACAGACATGGCTCTGATTCGTCAGGATTAACTCCAAACGTTTCACGGAGGATCTTTAGGGTGATATTCTGCCCATTTACACTACCTACTCCATATATCAGAATATAGCCTTCGTTTGCTGCTTTCTGTAAATCTGCATCACTATACTCAATAGGTTCCTCTTGAATGCCAACCTCTCCAAAGCCCAATGCCTTGAAAAAAGGCTTCAATTCATCCTTGCCAATGAAGTTCTTCCCGAACAACTTCTTTACTGCTTCTCTTTCCATTGCTGATA
>AUXO012363649.1_pt1 | contig 10534 bp, 10 predicted proteins | sample 768731 | NCBI WGS metagenome assembly AUXO01 (sample SAMN02715735, study PRJNA202380) | gut metagenome | biome: sheep rumen | host: Ovis aries | place: New Zealand: Palmerston North
TGCTTTATAAATATGCTTTTAGAAACATACAGCGAGTGTTCTTCCAGAATACAGAGAATCAGCAGTTCTTTATTGATAATAAGATTGCATTAGGCAAGCACAAGCTGCTCCCCGGTTCAGGAGTTAATCTTGAAAGATTCCCATTAAGAGATTATCCCGATGATTCCAACGGTGTTAAATTTGCCTTTATTTCAAGGATAATGAAAGAAAAAGGAATAGACCAATATCTTGAAGCAGCTAAAACAATAAAGAAGAAATATCCAAATACCGAATTCCATATCTGCGGCTTCTGCGAGGCAGAGTATGAAGGTAAGCTGAATGAATACAACGATAACGGAACGGTTATTTACCATGGTATGATTCGAGATGTCGCTGAATTCTTGGAAGATATCCACTGCGTAATCCACCCGACTTACTATCCTGAAGGCATCAGCAATGTTTTGCTTGAAGCATCAGCTTCCGGAAGACCCATTATCACAACGAACAGATCCGGCTGCCGTGAGGTTATTGACGACGGCGTAAACGGATATATGATCCCGCAGAAGAACGGCGAAAAGCTCATAGAAGCGATCGAGAAGTTTATGCGGCTTTCTAATGATGAGAGGAAAGCTATGGGAATTGCGGGAAGGGACAAGGTTGAAAAAGAGTTTAATAGGCAGATCGTGGTAAAGGCATATCTTAAAGAGATTGATAGGTGATAATGGTGGATTATAAAAAAATCATAAAAAGCAGAGACATCCGTCTAAAAATACTTCGCCTGCTTAGCTTCGTGCCAGATAATCCGATGCTTCGAATACAATATTTTGTTAAGACAGGAAGAATTCTTCATTTAAAGCATCCAAAAAGATACACAGAAAAGCTTCAATGGTATAAGTTGTATTATCATAATCCGCTTATGGTTAGATGTGTAGATAAATATGATGTACGATCTTATGTAAAAAGACTCGGTTTAAATTGTATACTTAATGAATGCTATGGAGTTTATGAACGCGCTGAGGATGTAGATTTCAATGAGTTGCCAAACAAATTTGTTATAAAGGATACTCTTGGCGGTGGAGGTAATTCTGTTATAATTTGCAAAGACAAGAGTAGCTTTGATATTAGTGAATGCAGAAAAAAAATGAACAAGTGGGTTCATGAAAAAAAAGTAAAATCGGGCGGACGGGAATGGCCGTATTATTGTGGTAAACAAAATAGAATTATTGTTGAAAAGTTTATTGATTGTAATGATTTGATAGATTATAAAATGTTCTGTTTTAACGGTAAATATGTTTTTATGGAGGTCTTGGCTGATAGAACATTAGGTGTTACCGTTAAAGAAGCAATTTATAATAGAAGTTTTAAAAAGTTGAATGTAGTTGAATTGTGTGAGGAGTTCTTAGAAAGAGACATTCCTAAGCCTAAGAATTATGATAAAATGATTGAAATAGCCGAAAGGCTTGCGAATCCATTCCCAATGGTTAGAGTCGATTTATATAATATCCATGGAAAAATAATATTTGGAGAATTGACTTTTTTTGATGCTAGCGGATATACAGGCTTTTCTCCAGACAGTTTTGATTACTGGGCTGGAAACAAGTTCATTCTCCCCCAAAAAGAGGTAGAAGTTTATTTAAATAGGAAAAAAGGCTAAAAACGAAAAATTGGATACAAAAAACCAAGCCTGCGTGCAGACCGTATTTAACCCTATAACCTCCATTGTAATGCCAGCGTGCTCCGATTGCCTGCACATTCAAAAAAAGTCGGTGGTATTCTTTTTCAATGCCGGGAGAACACTAAATAATTAGTGTTGTGAGGTATTGAAACTATAACAATAATTAATAACATTGTCAATACAGCGAGAGCACCTTTTCATAACCTCATTGGTGCCTTTCGCAGAAAGGCGGAATATAAATATGCAAAGATATTTTTCGTTTTTAGGGGCAGTTATTAGAGGACAAATATATCGATTTTTTTCATTAATAAATACGAAATTAATCATACAAAGTAAAGTTAAAATATACAACAATTGTTTCGTATCTGTAAGATCAAAAGGACAAATGATCTTATCCAAAAATGTTACAATTCAGAAGGGTGCCTCTCTTTCTGCACTTAATGGAGGAAGAATTAAACTTGAAGAAAATGTGAGTATTGGTGAATGCAACTATATAATATGTCATAAATCAATCCATATTGGTAAAAATACAATTTTAGGCCCAAATGTAATGATATACGATCATGATCATGTTTTCTCTAGTTCGCACGGCGTAAATCGACGAATATATAAAACAGATGAAATAGAAATAGGAGAGGACTGTTGGATAGGAGCAAATGCAATAATATTAAAGGGCACCAAGATTGGCAACCGTTGCATAGTCGGTGCTGGATGTGTTCTTAAAGGCGTTTATCAAGATGAATCATTAATTATTCAGAAACGTAATACGGAAACGTTTCATATAAACTAATGATGTTTTCTTGTTAGTCATATTATATGTATACAATTTTGGTGATGAAATGATAGTATATGTTTCAACATTGTTTTTTACTATGCTTGTGTTGTCTTTTACAAAGGATACATATGTTAACAGAATTAATGTAACTTATAAAATAATGTATTTTTTTATTGCACTAATGCTAATCTGTGTTTCTGGATTCCGTTATTATGTTGGTACTGATTATTATAATTATGCTAAAGATTACTATTTATTTAAGAACAACGACATAGATTTTCTTAATCAACCTGCATTGGCAATTGTATCCAAAATATGTAGCTATATATATGATGACTATGCTTCATGGTTTTTGATAATGTCCATCATCACAGTACTTCCAGTCATAGTATGTATTATTAAAAGAAATCAAAACATTAAGCTTTGCATTCTGTTTTATATTATACTTGGGTGTTGGCATTTATCATTTAATATAGTAAAACAAGCGGCAGCAGCTAGTGTTTTGTTATGTGGTTATGTATATTTGAAAGATAGAAAGCTTAAGCAATGGTTTTTTGTGTGCATCTTGGCAAGCACCTTTCATATTTCCGCGATTATTATGTTTCCTGTTTTCTTTTTAATTGATAATAAAATAAATCATAAAAGAATTGTGCTAGTTTTGTTAATTGGAATAATAGTTGCTTTATCTTATGATAGGTTGTTTGACATTATTGTTGTATTAAAACAAGGCAAATCAGTAGTTTCAGAGTATTCAAATACTAAAAACAATGCAGTAAATTTTTTGCGTATAATGGTAAACTGTGCTCCAATTATATTTTTTTATACCTTGAACAGAAGATATAAAAAGAATATGTGCAAAGACTTTTACTGCTTGTATTATCTATCATTCCTTAATGCAGTATTAAATATTGCATCAATGAGAAGTGTATATTTGTATAGGTTTTGCTGTTATACAAACATTTATAATATTTTTTTCTTGCCATTATTGCTTGAATTGTTGCTTAAGAAAGAAAGATTCATTAAGTACATTATCATTTCGTTCTACATTATCTTTTGGTGGTATGATTTATATAAAGGATCTACAACGGTTGAATACAATTGGATATTCAGCAGATAAGGAGATTATATGAGATTTTCAATAATAGTTCCTATGTATAACGTGGAAAAATATGCAAAAAAATGTATAGAAAGCATATTAATTCAATCTTATGATAATTACGAGCTAATAATAGTTGATGATGGTTCAACAGATCAAACTGCTGCAATAATAGATAGTTTTGCAAAAAAGAATAGTCGTATTTTACCAATTCATAAAGCTAACGGTGGCCTCGTATCTGCTAGAAAGATAGGAGCGAAAATAGCGAGAGGGGAATACATAATAATAGTTGATGGAGACGATTGGGTCGACAAAGATTATTTGTTTTATTTGAATAAGATAATTAATAAGCATCATCCTGATATGATATGTTGCAATTATTATCAGAATTCAACAATTAAAGAAAATAAATATAATCATCTCAACGAAGGTATGAATTATCGTTCGGATATTCAGGCTTATATGAATGATTCCTTATTTGATATACTACCAACCTTATGGGCTAAAGCAATAAAGAATAGTTTGTATAAAAGATTTCAATTAAAAGTTAGCAACATAATTAGCATGGGAGAAGACAGCGTAGTTACTATTCCAATGTTAACCAAATGCAATAGTGTGTATATATCAAGAGAGTGTTTTTATCACTATAGATACAATCCTAATTCTATGACAAAAACAAAAAATCGATTAATTTCAGGTTGTGCTGCACTAAAAAGAATTGATTTGTTATCTAAAGAAATTCCGCAGTTTTCGAGTAAAGATCAACATTTATCTGCATATACTGCACACGCGTTAATCGGAGTTGCTATTTCATATTTTAGAAACTATGATTATTTTCTATCATGTAAGAAAATAAGAAAGTTGTTAAACACAGATATCATTTTGAAATACATGAAAATATTTCCTCTGTTTGGTACCAAACAAGAGATTGTTGCATGGATATTGTTGAAATACCGATGTTTTGTCATTATAAAACTTCTTAGCATTATATGGTGATTATAATATGGAAAAGGAGTTTTTTAAGAAACATCATTAAATAATTAATATTTTTTCAATGGAGAATAGCATAAATGAATATAATTCACAATGATGAAATTAGGGCTTTACAGCTTGAAATGTTGAAATACATAAATGATATATGTGAAAAAAATGGCCTTCATTGTTGCTTATCAGGTGGAACTTTACTTGGGGCAGTCCGACATGAAGGGTTTATTCCATGGGATGATGATATAGATGTAATGCTGCCAAGAACTGAATATAGAAGATTAATTAAGCTTGTAAATAAAGATAATAATCGTAGGTATTCCATAAAGGTAATTGGAAATTCGTTTCCTTATCCGTTTGCAAAGTTAGTGGATAATTACACGAAAATTGATACTTTCTATGTTAATGTCAAAGGTGACAATAAAGTATGGATAGATATTTTTCCGGTAGATGGTCTGCCGGAAAAAGAAAATAAATGTAAGATTAAATACTTTGAGATTCAATTCCTACAGCTATGGTTTTCAATGTCATGTGCAAATTTAGGTTATGGTAAAACTAGGATAAGAAAAATCATAAAAAATCTTTTATCCATTCCGGCAAGATGCCTTAATACTGAAACTTGGGGAAAACTAATTGACATAGAATCCAGAAAAATCCCATTTGAAAATAGTAAATATGTCGGGGTACAATGTTGGGGCTATGGATTTAAAGAACGAATGCCCGGAGATAAATGGAGAAAATACCAAAAGAAAGTGTTTGAAGGAAATAAGTATTATGTACCGGGATGTTGGGATTATTATTTAAAGAGTTTATATGGTGACTATATGACATTACCTCCTGTGGAAAAACGTAAATCTCACAGAGTAACGGCATATTTGTTGGATGAAAGTGATAGAAAGGGATAAATTATGAATATAGCCTTACTAATTGCCGGCGGTTCCGGAAACAGAATGCATCAGGATATACCTAAACAGTTTATTACTGTAAATGAGAGACCTGTTATTGTGTATACATTGGAGGCTTTTCAAAATCATCCTGAAATTGATTCAATTGCAGTAGTTTGCATCGATGGCTGGGAGCAGGTGCTGAGGGCATATGCGAAACAGTTCAATATCACTAAGCTCGAATTTATCGTTCCAGGTGGTAAGAATGGTCAAGATTCGATCCGCAATGGCGTTTATGAACTTGAAAAGCATTTTAATAGTGATGATATTGTCCTCATTCATGATGCTATTCGACCTATGGTGTCTGCTGAGATCATTTCGGATTGTATCAGCAAGACGATGCAGTATGGCAATGCGATTACTGTTATCCCTTGTGCAGAAGCAATGATGCAAACAGAGAACGGTGAGATATCTACAGGAAGTTATCCTCGAGATAAACTTAAGAGGACTCAAACACCTCAAGGCTTCACAATTGGTAAGATCTGTGATCTGCATAGAAGAGCTTTGGAGGCAGGTATAACTAATTCCGTTGCTTCTTGTACCCTTATGATAGAGATGGGAGAACAGGTATATTTCTCGGCAGGTTCAGAAAAAAATATTAAGTTGACAACTGTAGAAGATATTGATATTTTCAAGGCATTGTTGGCAGCTAAACGATCAAGCTGGTTAAAGGACTGATATTATGAGTTTCTATAACAATAAAATTTACATGGAAGATTTGCACCGCGCTGTAGAATCATCCGTAGATGTTGAGAAACTGTTTGACAGTTCTGTTATGATAACAGGAGCATCGGGTCTGATCGGTTCTTATTTAACGGATATACTTCTTCTTTGTAATAAAGAAAAAAAAGCTAACATTACAATCTATGCAATTGATCTGAACGTCGAGAGAATGAAAAATAGATTTGAGGGACAGATAACAGATCAACTTTTTTTGATTGAACACAATGTCAATGATATTCCATCGTTTGATTTTCAGGCGGATTATATAATTCATGCTGCAAGCAACGCTTTCCCTGCTGCATTCAATAACGATCCGGTCGGAACCATAATGAGTAATATTCAGGGAACGAAAAACCTCTTGGATTACGGGAAAGCTCATGACACCAAGAGATTTCTATACATATCCTCCGGAGAAGTTTACGGTCAGGGTGATCTAAGTTTAGATTCATTTGACGAGAGCTACAGCGGATATGTTGATCCCATCTCTCCACGTTCTTGCTATCCGAACAGTAAACGCTGTGCAGAGACACTGTGCGTATCCTATACTAAGCAGTTCGGGCTTGACACAGTGATAGTAAGACCAAGTCATACATACGGTGCAAACGCTACGAGCAGCGATAACAGAGCAAACGTACAGTTTGTGAATAACGCAGTAAAAGGCGAAGATATTGTCTTGAACAGTGCAGGCAATCAGCTGAGATCCTACACATATATAGCCGATACAGCGTCTGCAATATTGACTGTGCTCACAAAAGGTGAAAGCTGCAACGCTTACAACATTGCTAATGAAGATTCGATTGTAACAGTCGCAGGATTTGCAAAAATCGTTGCAGAGTGTGCCGGAGTGAAGGTTATTTTTACAGATCCCGACGAGGTGGCTAAGGCGGAAAGAACGCCTATTGCTAAGCAGGTGCTGGATAATGGGAAATTGAGAGAGCTTGGGTGGAGTGGGAGACTTCGGATTACCGACGGCATAAAGAATGTTCTATCCATTATTAGTATAGCAAGGAGTTAAAAAATGAGATTGGATTCTGCTTTTTTTTGTTCAACACCATATCAGCTTTTAGCTGCAATGTCTATAGTCAAGGATACAAAAGAAGAATCAGATTTATATATCTTAACTCAATTTGACAATGCTGAAAAATATGCAAAACAAATAAAAAAGGCTAGTTTATTTGCGAGAGTTCGATTAATAAATGATGACTACATAAAATCACTTTTTATTAAAGATAAGTTGATCAGCAAGTTGCATCTTAGCATGGTATTAAGTTTTGTGTTTACTGATAGTATTGTGAAAAAAATACTATTTGAAGATACGGAGTATTCTAAGATTTATTTTTCTTCAAAAGCGTATATTTTACGGCTTATAGAGTTTTATTATGAAAAGATAAAAAGCTCAGTAGAAAAAATATACTTTGAAGATGGTATAGGAACATATAGCTCATTTACAAATATCAATTCATTACGAGAAAGAGATTATGCGATAAAAAATATATTGTCTCCGAGCTGGAATCCCCTAAGGTGTGATAAACTCTTTGTATATTCACCGAAAGTCTACAAGTCTTTAAACCAAGGTAGTAAGTATAACATACATCAAATAATAAATCTCTGTAATACAGATATGGATTTAGTTAATAAAATATTTGGTGTTGATAAAGAAATTGGCATCAGTGAATCGGTTATTCTTCTAGATACAATACCAACTGAAGTGTTTGACGCAGATAATACTAAGAGATACCATAGTATTGTTCAACAAATAGTGCGTATTATTGGAAATGATAATGTTACCGTTAAAAGACATCCAAGAGATATTTCTCATAAAAACAATAACTATCATTATTACGAAAAAGATAGTATTCCTTTTGAAGTTGTAATTGCAAATTCAAATATGGATAATAAGGTGCTTATCTCATATTTTTCGACTGCAATAGTAACACCAAAACTATTATTTAATCAAGAACCTTATGTTATTCTATTAAACAACTTGGTCAGATCAAAGATCAAAGTAAGCGATGAGATCGTAAAATGCTTTGATGAAATAAAAAAACTATATAGAGATAAGACCAGATTTATTGTTCCAAATAATGAGACGGAGCTGATAGAGGCTTTGAAGATTTGTAAATCGAAGTTGGTGAACGATGAACAATAACGCGAAAGCATTAAAATCCGGCATCTGGTATACTGTCGCGAATTTTCTTACACGAAGTGTTGGCCTAATAACAACTCCTGTCTTTACCCGCCTGTTAACAAAAGCAGATTTCGGTGCATACAACAATTATACGTCATGGTTAGCGATACTAACTATTATAATAACGATGTATCTTGAAAGTACATTTATAAGCGCAAGATATGACTTTGAAACGGACTTTGACGGGTATATTTTTTCAACACTCTCGCTGAGCACACTATCTGTTCTCGTCTGGGCTGTTATATTGAACGTATTCAGCAGCTTTTTTACGGACTTCTTTAAGCTTGATATTGTTTACATCAATTGTATGTTGGTTTATCTGTTGTTCTCTCCCGCGATCCATATGTATCAAACAAGAGAGAGGTACTTTTTTGAATATAAGAAAACTAGATACTCGCTGAAGCAGGGATTGTCTGGTATTATTAGTATTCTTAAATAAGAATAATAGAAGGTATAGTGATTATATGGAGCCAAAGATCAGTATCATAGCCCCTGTTTATAACGTTGAAGATTATTTGAAAAGATTTATAGATAGCATTATTTCGCAGACATATACAAAATGGGAACTGATTCTAATAGATGATGGTTCACAAGATAAGTCTGGTATAATCTGTGATGAATATGAATCAATAGATAATAGGATCATTGTCTTTCATCAGCCGAATAAAGGCGTTTCAAGTGCAAGAAATCTTGGACTTGATAATGCATCAGGTGAATTAGTATCATTTGTTGACACTGACGACTGGCTTGAAAATGATATGTATGAGCTGCTCGTAAATAGCATAATCGAAAATGACAGTGATCTGGCAGTTTGTGCTGTATATAATGTTGATGAGAATAAGAATTCAAAGGTAAAAGCAAATAGTTGGGACGATGCACCTCAAGTTATGTCTCAGGATGAAGTGTACAGTGTGATATTTGCTAGATCGTCAACGCTATGGAACAAACTCTTTAAAAAAGATATCGTGTCAAAATGTAGATTTGATGAAAAACTTACATATGGTGAGGATATGATCTTTCTTTTAGACACTATTCAGTACATAAACAAAGCATCTGTTATTAAAGACGCTAAGTATTATTATGTAACAAACAGAAAAGGAAATGTTGTATCTTCAAATCTTGATAGGAGAAGTAAAGAATTTATAAAAAACACCGTAACTGTATATAAAAGACTAAAACCAATTGGTCATGCAAACGTAGGCATTTCAAAAGTATATTATTCTGTAACTTATGTTTTAAACAAGGTTGTGCTTCAGAAGCCTGAAAAGCCTGAAAGTTATCTAAAGTATTGCCAAAAAGCAATATGTGAACCTTCTTTACGAGATATGATTAGTTTTTGTAAAGAAAAGAGGAGTTTGTCTTGGATGTTTAAGCTTTTGTGTCTTAGAGTTTCGGTTAAATTGTGGTGTAAGATTAAAAGGGTTAGTAGGTAATTAATGAATGAAATCTATAGCTATTCTCACAATTACAGATGGTCAAAACTATGGCAATAGATTGCAGAATTATGGACTAAGTATCGTCTTGAAAAATCTAGGCTTCTATGTTGAAACAATTAAACGATTAAATAGGTGCATTTGAACTATTATTTCAAGTTATTTATGGAGGAAAAATGAAAAAAGTAGGGATAATTACATTTCATAAATCATTGAATTATGGTTCAGCAATGCAAGCATGGGCATTGTCATACTATATAAAAGAGTTAGGATATGATGTGAAAATAATTGATTATACTCCTAATAATTATAGTGATTATTATTCGATGTTTTGGAAACCAACATCTCTTGGAAATATTAAAAGTGATATTCTTCATTTGGCATGGTTACCATTCTTGAAAAGAAGAGAAAAAGGATATTCAGAATTCACTAAAAATCACTTACCAATAAGCGAGAAGAAATATAAAGAGAATGAAGAAATCTCCGATTTTGTATCAGATAAAGATATTATGCTGTGTGGGAGCGATCAGATATGGAATCCGTTAGCTAGAGATTTTAGTATGAACTTTTTTTTATCCAATTGCACTTGCAAAAGGAAAATATCTTATGCTCCAAGTATTGGTAATCGAAGATTAGAGGATGCTAATGATCCTGATTTGATAAGAAAATGCTTATTAGATTTTGACTACATTTCTGTTCGTGAACAAAGTGGAGCAGATAATATAAATGAATTTCTT
>AUXO017219810.1_pt1 | contig 10533 bp, 12 predicted proteins | sample 768731 | NCBI WGS metagenome assembly AUXO01 (sample SAMN02715735, study PRJNA202380) | gut metagenome | biome: sheep rumen | host: Ovis aries | place: New Zealand: Palmerston North
AGGTGGGCAGTTTGACTGGGGCGGTCGCCTCCCAAAAGGTAACGGAGGCGCGCAAAGGTACACTCAACATGTTTGGAAATCATGTTACGAGCGTAATGGTATAAGTGTGCTTGACTGTGAGATTTACACATCGAACAGGTAAGAAATTAGGTCATAGTGATCCGGTGGTTCGAAATGGAACGGCCATCGCTCAACGGATAAAAGCTACTCTGGGGATAACAGGCTGATACTGACCAAGAGTTCATATCGACGTCAGTGTTTGGCACCTCGATGTCGACTCATCTTATCCTGGGGCTGTAGCAGGTCCCAAGGGTTCGGCTGTTCGCCGATTAAAAAGATACGTGAGTTGGGTTCAAACCGTCGTGAGACAGGTTGGTCCCTATCTGTCATGCCCGTAGGAAGATTGAGAAGAGCTGCTCCTAGTACGAGAGGATCGGAGTGGAGACACCACTAATGTTTCAGTTGTATTGCCAAATGCATCGCTGGGTAGTTACGTGTCGAAAGGATAAACGCTGAAAGCATATAAGCGTGAAGCCTCCTTCAAGATTAATCTTCCCCACCCGCAAGGGTGATAAGAATCGTCATAGACTATGACGTTGATAGGCCGAATGTGTAAGCATAGTAATATGTTTAGCTGATCGGTACTAATAATTCGAAAGACTTTAAATTTGATCATTAATTTTGATTAATTAGAATGATTGTTGGTTTTATAAAATTGACAAAAGTAATCTCTCTGTGTGGTGCCGATATCGTGTGTGGTAACACCTGTTCCCATCCCGAACACAGCAGTTAAGCACCATGGAGCTGAAGGTAGGATGAATTTAATCTGAGAATAAGAAAGTGCCACGCAGAAAAAGTAAAAAAGCAACTAGTAGAAATACTGGTTGTTTTTTATATTATTAAATGATATATAGTATTAATAGTTGATAAAATATTTAAGCTATTATTTATTAAAATGAACAAAATATGAAAATCGCCAAGAATAAATTTGTATGGATAAAATATAAAAATAATTCATATGATGACCTAAAACAAAGAATTATTGAACATACCTTTAGAACAAACTCGAGTTTTAAAAAAATAAATAATGAATTTTGTTATAAAAATTGAGAAAATGAATTCATTTCATTTGCTTTTGCTGAAAGAGAATTAGATTTTGATATAGACAAACATATTTTTTGTAAATCTATTATTCTTAAAATAATTAAAAATGCAATGATTCAATTAAGCCGTCGATATACAAAGGAAGAAATCCAATATAGTTCTGATATTAATGATAATTTTTTAATTAAACATATAGAATTATGATTAAACAAATTGTATTATCGAAAAAAAATAAATCCAGTTGATATTTCTTGTTACATCACTTTTAAAATATTAACGCACCATTATTTCACAAATGACAATAAAAGAATATCAATTATATTTTTAACTGAAATACTTGAATATTTTCATTTATTTTTAAGTTATAGTAATGTGAGTGCTAATGAAACAGAATTTCAAAATCGTTGATATGTTTTATTTACTAATTATGTTAAAAAACATGAGCAAAAAAATTATAATCCTGATGATTTATATGATGATTTTAAACAATCTATTCTTGATGGAATATTTTTGAATCTTAAAAATATAAAAAATAAATTAATATAATTTATATAAATAATTGGTGAAAAAATGTCAAAAAAAACACAGTATGATTTTTTACTTAAAGCATTAAAAGAAAAAGAAAAATATAATCCATTTGATGAAAAACAAAATCCACAAGCTAAAGAATTAAAAGAAGCATGTGATTGATTGAAAGATCATTAAATAATTTGAAATTATTATTCATATTGATTTTTAAATAAAGTAAAGTATACCAAAAAAATTCACATAAATAAAAACTTATTTAAGCTCTTTTAGATAAAATTAAAATATGCTTGGAAATAAATCATTAATATATTCAAATAATACCTCACTTCTTTTTTTTATTTCTTCTACACCCCAAGTGTCAATTGTATTAAAATATGAATTCATTGCATATTGTGTTCCATTATTTCTATAGTAAACTTTTTTTTCTTGAAAATTCATATCCTGAAGCGAACTATTTATTGGTTTTGGTAATAATGTTAAATTTCCAATGGAGTTATTAATTTTATGTCGTTCTTCTTGAGAATATTCATCATTTAAATTTAAAAAACTAATTTTTGAATTAACATGATCTATAGTAGCATCATTTAAATTACTAAAATCCATTTTTGTTCTATGATAACCATATTTTTCAATGAGTTTTAAAATGGGTAAACATATATTTGTCTTAGAATAAAAATTTATAGATAATATTTTTTCTTTTAGTTGATTATCATTTGGAAAAATTGCATTAGTACAACTGTAACCATTAAATAATGATTTAATTCCATCTTTTTTAAATTGTCCATCATTTAATTTGAGTATATTTGGAATTAATGTAGGTATTATATTTGTTATACCTTTAGTATCATATTCACATATATTTCTACGCACTAAATAAGAAAATAAAATTGATTTAAAATAATCATAGTTATCCAGATATTCCTTATAACAATAAAAAAGTTGTCCTAAAATTATTTTTTTATCTTTCAATAATATTGAATACTTGTCATTTTTTTTCTAAATCCACTACAAAAGTAATAAATTCATTAAATAATTTAACTTTTTCATATACTGTTTCAGCATTATAGCATATATCACAAAATGTTTGTAATAAATCATTAATTTTTACATCTTTTTTTTCTATATATTGAAAAAAATAACGAAGAAGATATTCAAATTTAAAATTTTCTTTTAATTCTTTTTCAAAATTTAAACAAATCTCAGCCCATAAACATTCTATTTGTTCATTTTTAGTTGCAAATCTTAAAATATAATTATGTAGAATGTCTTTAATTGTTAATTTTTCTGTTTTTGCATTAATAGAATGAAAAACTTGAAACATATCATTACAATCATCCAATTCATTGATTGCAATTTCACATCTAGAAAGTTTATTAAAAAAAGCATTAAAATACTTCCTTCGATCAGTATCATCATAATTTCGAATTTTATCTTTAAAAAATTTCGAAATTGTATTATAACATGTATAAACTGGAGATTTTCTATTCAATATTTTATGAATGCCGATGGAATTATTGGATAATGAATTAATAATTTCTTGATCATCTGACACTCTTGATACAAATCTTAACTTATTAGAATTATTTTCTGGATTAAATAGTGTGAATCCTTTTACATTAAAAATATCTTTGTATTCATTATGAATCACAATCAACACAATGAATATAGTCAATAATCTTTGTTGTCCATCAATAACTTGATAGATATCAAAATTATCTTCTTTATAAACTTTAAAATACATTGTACCAAAGAATATTTTTTCTGTATCATAGTTATCGATATCAATATTTTCTATATCATCAAGCAATTGATTAATTAAATTTTTTTTCACGAATAAGATCTTTGAAATTTAGGAACTTCAACAATCCAATTACCACCATTTGTTCAAAATTTTTCAAAATTAGTTATGATATTCTGTTTCATATCACTCCTTATTATATATAATTATTTATCTTTCATATGAGGAAATAACAATACATTTCTAATTGAATCGTTATTAGTAAATAACATTACCATACGATCAATCCCATATCCTACTCCACCTGTAGGAGGTAATCCATATTCTAAAGCATCAATGAAATCTCAATCCATTTCATTTGCTTCATCATTACCTTTGTTTTTTTCTTCTAATTGATTTTCAAATCGTTCAAGTTGATCAATAGGATCATTTAATTCACTAAAAGCATTGGCAAATTCTTTACCACATATAAATAATTCAAAACGGCGTACCATTTTAGGATTATTCATATCTTTTTTAGCAAGTGGAGAAATTTCAATAGGATAATCATAAATAAATGTTGGTTGTTGACATGAACTTTCACAGAATTCATCAAAAAATTTAGCAATAATATGACCACGATTTTTTTCATGTTCTGCTAATTGTAAATTATGTTCACTAGCAATTTTAATAGCTTCTTCATTAGTAAGAATTTTATCAAAATCAACATTTTTGATTTTCTTAATTAAATCAATCATTCTTTCTCTCTTAAATTTTTGAGTAAAATCAATTTTAATTCCTTTATATTCTAATGTGGTTTTATTTAATTTTTTAGCAATATAATGGAATAATTCTTCAGTTAAAGTCATTAAATCATCTAAACAAATGTAAGCTGCATAAGCTTCCATAGAAGTGAATTCAGGATTATGTGTTGCATCCATTCCTTCATTTCTAAAAATTCTTCCTATCTCATATACTTTTTCAAATCCACCAACAATTAATTTTTTAAGCGGAAGCTCTGTAGCAATTCTTAAATAGTAATTTCTATCAAGTGTATTATGGTGAGTAATAAAAGGTCGTGCTGCTGCACCTCCAAGAATTGGTTGAAGAATAGGGGTTTCAACTTCAAAATATGCATGAGAATTCATGAATTCACGGATTAAAGAAATAATTTTACTTCTAGTAATGAATGTGTTCATTGATTCTTCATTCATAATCAAATCAACATATCTTTGTCTTGCTCTTATTTCTTCATCAACTAAACCATGTCATTTTTCAGGTAAAGGTTTTAATGATTTAGCTAATAATGTAAAATTGGTAATATTGATAGTAATTTGTCCAGTATTAGTTTTCATTGGTGTTCCTTCAACACCAATAATATCACCAATATCTAATTTTTTAAATCGAGTAAAAATTTCTGGACTAATAGTTTTTTTATTTAAATAAAATTGTGTTGAACCATAAAAATCTTTAATTACACCAAATGTTTGACGAATAGCCATAATTCTTCCAGCAATAATGATTTTATCTTTCACTTCATGTAATTCTTCTTTAGAAAAACAATCATATTTTTGTTTAAAAGTTAAAGAATTGAAATTATGGTCAAATTTTTCAATTTTAAAAGGATCACATCCTTGAAGTTTTAATTCTTCTAATTGTTTTCTTCGTGCTAATTCTTGATCATTAAATTTTCGGTTATCCATTATTTAACATCCTTTAATTCATTATTTTTAATTTTAATTAAACCTTTAGCTAATTGATCTGGACATGAAGTACCACGGTCACGACATGGTGTATCAAGTAATAGTTCGATAACTTTATTTATTTGCTTTCCCTCTACTAGTTTACTTACACCAACAGTATTACCAGGACAACCACCAGTAATTTTTACTTTTTGAATCATGTCACCTTCAATTCAATATTCAATTAAAGATGAACATGTTCCTATTGGATGATATTGATACTTTTTCATTAGTTAAATCCTTTCAATTTAAATAAATTTATTAATTCACGAGCTACACCACAATTATCATTATCATATTTAGTAATAAATTTAGCAGATAATTTGGCAGTCATTGTACCATTTTTCATAGCAAAACCACATCCTGATGTTTTTAACATTTCATCATCGTTATCACCATCACCAAAAGTAATACATCTACTTAATGGAACACCATAATAACTTGAAAAATATTCTAACCCTTTACCTTTTGTAGCAAAACGTGAATTAATTTCAACAACGATTCCATAAGTTTCATCACGTCAAACACGAGTTATAGTTGTTGGTAAACGGAAACGTGCTAATCTTACAAATCGATCAACATTATTAATATCTTTTAGTTGAACTAAAATAGCAAAAATTTCAGTATCTTTTAAATTTTTAAAATTGTTTTGGATTTTAACAATTCCTCTTCTTGCAATATTAATGTGAAATTTTTTATAAAATCCATCACGTTCTTTTTTATTTTTAGGAATATCATAAGCATATACTCCTTTATTTGTTTCTACAATAACATTCTTAGCATATTTAAAAAATTCATCATCTATAGCCTCAATCAATACACTAGGATTAAATCCAAAATTTAAAGTTTTAAAACTTTTAGATGTAGGATTACAAATGCTAGCTCCATTAAAATTAATTAATAGACCTTTTAAGCCTAATTGACGATAAATGTCTACCGATGAAGAAGCAGGTCTACCAGTAATAATACCAAACATATTACCTTGTTTAACAAGAGTTTTGATAACATTTATTGTTAATTTATCTAATCGACCATGGTTATTTAATAATGTGCCATCTAAATCGGATAAAATTAAATATTTTTCATCTAATTTTAGTGCAAACATATCATTTAAATTATTTAATTCCTATTTTTTTGCAAACCTCATTTAATTTTGCATTAGCAATTTTATTAACTATTTTTGCATTTGCATCAAGAATTGGTTGTATTTTGCGATCAAAATTTTTCATAAGAGTTGCATATTTTTTTTGTATTTTAGTTATTTCGCTAATAGCAATATCAGCTAAATCTTTTTTAAAATCATGATAATTTCTATTTTTATATTTTGCTTCAATATCATTAATTTTTAATCCAGTTAAAGCACTATAAATATCAATTAAATTAGATACACCAGGTTGTTTTACTAAATCATATTTTACTGCATTTAATGAATCGGTTTTAGCTGCCATAATCTTATTTTTAATAACTTCTGGTTTATCAAATAAAAAAATAACACCTTTTTCACTTGTTGCTGATTTTGACATTTTTACTGATGGATTTTGTAAATCCATAACTCGGGCAGAAGATTTGGTAATATAGGTTTCAGGAAGTTTAAACATTTTCCCATATTTATTATTCATTCTTTGTGCTAAATTTCGTGTTAATTCCATATGTTGAGTTTGATCACTACCTACAGGAACAATATCAGCACTGTACAATAAGATATCTGCTGCCATTAATATTGGGTAATATAACAATCCAAAAGGAATCATTTGGGTACCATTAGCTAAAGCGTTTTTTTTTGCTTTATCTTTAAATTGAGTCATACGGTTTAATTCACCAATAGTTGAATTACATGCAATGATATGAGCTAAAGCTGTATGAGCTAATACATCTGATTGATAAAATACATGTGCTTTTTTTAAATCTAATCCGCTTGCTTGATAAATAGCTACTACATCACGTTTATTTTTATTAAGTTCTTTAAAATTAATTAACGGGTTAGTAATTACATGCAAATCAGCAACAAATATGTATGATTTATATTTTTTTTGTAAATAAATAAATGGTTTAATAGCACCTAAATAATTACCTAAAGTAAGTTTATTAGAAGGCTGGATTGCTGATAATAATATTTTCATAATAGTAATATTATATTAAAAATATAATATTGAGATATGAGTAAATTGAAGCGTATAATTATTGATATTTGCACACTTGGAATTTTTGAAATTTGGTTAAGAAAAAAAGCTAAAAAATGCGCTAATCAAACTAATAAAGAGTTAATTTATTCTAGTAAATATAATTTTAAAATTAATGATTTTATTAATGACCTTGGAGGAATCAATAACATCAAAAATATTAATGTAATAATTTCTAATATTAAAATTGAGCTTGTTGATCCTAATAAATTTAATGAAAATATCAAAAACAAATATGGTATTAAAGGAATTAGCAAAACCAATAACAATTTGATAATTGTTATTGGAGATAATGCCAAAGCAATAGTTGATGATATTTTAAAAATAAAAAATAGTAAAATTTAACGTTTTGTAAATTGTGGGCTTCTACGTGCACCATATTTTCCATATTTTTTACGTTCTTTAGCACGAGAATCTCTTGTTAATAATTTTTGGCTTTTTAATACATTTTTAAATTCAGGATTAATACTAATTAAAGCACGAGCGATACCAAGTCTAATAGCACCAGATTGTCCTTGAAAACCGCCACCAATAACTTTAACTTTAATATCATATTTTTTTAAAGTATCAGTTAATACTAATGGTTGTTGTAAATTTTGAATTAAAAAAACACTTTTGAAATAATCTGTTAATTCACGATTATTAACTAAACATTTGCCAGTTCCTTTAACCATACAAACTCTTGCTACAGAGCTTTTTCTTCTTCCTAATCCCTTATATTCAATGATTTCTCCAGCCATATTTATTTGATTACTCCTTCTGCTTTAATTGATATTGGTTTATGTGCATCATAATTTTTAGTAACAGTATTTTTAAAAATATGTAGTTTAGTAATAATTCTTCTTGATAAACGATTTTTTGGTAACATACCACGAACTGCTAATTCTAATAATTCATCTGAATATTTATTCATCATTACTTTACCAGTTCTAGTTCTTAATCCACCAATGTAACCTGAATGACTATATCACTTTTCATTTTCTAATTTATTACCAGTTAAAACCATTTTGTTAGTGTTATAAACAATAACATAATCTCCACAATCCACATTAGGTGTAAAGTTAGGTTTATTTTTTCCTCTTAGTAAGTTTGCTATTTGCACAGCAATTTTACCAACAATAGCATTAGTAGCATCAATGATAAATCATTGACGATTTTTTAATGCTTCCTCTTTTTTTAACATTGTTGATTTTTGCATAATTGTATTAATTATATAAATATAACCCTCTCTATTTATTTGTTATTTGTTGCACGTGATTTAACAACTTCTTCTACTACGCTTTTTGGTGCTTGTGCATAGTGACTAAATTGCATAATATAATTCCCACGACCTTGTGTAAAACTTCTTAAATCAGTTGCATAACCAAACATTTCTTTTAGGGGAACTTGTGCTTTAATTACTTGTGCATTTGCTCTTTGTTCAGTACCAAGAATATTACCTCTACGAGAAGAAATATCACCCATTGCATCACCAAAATATTGTTCTGGTACAGTTACATCAACTGACATAATTGGTTCTAATAATACTAATCCACAAATTTTTGCTGCTTCTTTTAATGACATACTTGCAGCGATTTTAAAGGCCATATCTGATGAGTCAACCTCATGGTATGAACCATCAAATAATGTTGCTTTAATATCAATTAATGGATAACCTGCAAGGGGACCGGTTTTAGTAGCTTCAATAATTCCATTATTGATTGATTTAATGTATTCCTTAGGAACTTTACCACCAACTATAGCATCAACAAATTCATAACCTTTTGTTGGATTTGGTTCATATTTAACTACTACATGTCCATATTGTCCTCTACCACCAGATTGTTTAATGTATTTACCTTCTGCTTCTCCAACTTTAGTAAAAGTTTCTCGGTAAGCTACTTGTGGAGCACCAACATTAACTTGTACATTAAATTCTCTACGCATACGGTCAACAATAATATCTAAATGTAATTCACCCATTCCTGAAATAATTGTTTGACCTGTTTCTTCATTAGTATAAGTTTTAAATGTTGGGTCTTCTTCTGCTAATTTACTTAAAGCAATTGACATTTTTTCTTGGTCAGCTTTTGTTTTTGGTTCAACTGCTAAAGAAATAACAGGATCAGCAAATTTCATTGATTCAAGAACAATATCTTTGTCTTCATCTGCTAAAGTATCACCAGTTATAGTTGATTTCAAACCAATAACAGCACAAATATCACCTGCTCTAATTTCATCAATTTCTGTTCGGTTGTTTGATGACATTTTTACTAAACGAGAAATACGTTCTTTAGTATTTCTTGTTGTATTCATTACATAACTTCCAGCTTTTAATACACCAGAATATATACGCACAAATGTAAGTCGTCCAATAAAAGGATCAGTAGCAACTTTGAATGCTAAACCAACAAATGGTTCATTATCATCAGGTTTTACTAATGTTGGTTTTTCATTACTATCAAAACCTTGAATAGAAGCAACATCAATAGGAGAAGGTAAAAAATCAACAACAGCATCCATCATTTTTCTTACACCTTTATTTTTAAATGATGAACCACAAATAACAGGGAAGAATTCACTAGTTAAAGTACCTTTTCTAATACAACGTTTAATTTCTTCAACTGTTAATTGTTCACCATTTAAATATTTTTCCATGCATGCTTCATCAAAGTTAACAATTTCTTCAAGCATGATAGTTCTAAATTGATTAGCTTTATCTTTTAATTCATTAGGAATATCTTTAACTTCTGCAGTTTCATTCTCATCACCATGGTAGTAATAAGCTTTCATTTCAATTAAATCAATGAGACCTTGAAAATCATTTTCTGAACCAATTGGGTACTGAATAGCTACTCCGTTTGCTCCAAGACGTGTTTTTAATGATTTAACTGATTCTTCAAAATCAGCACCAACTTTATCCATTTTGTTAATATAAACAATTCGAGGAACTTTATATTCACTTGCTTGTCTTCAAACTGTTTCAGTTTGTGGTTCAACACCATTTTGTGCATCAAGAACTGTAACTGCACCATCTAAAACACGAAGTGATCTTTCTACTTCTACAGTAAAATCCACATGTCCTGGTGTGTCGATTAAATTTAATTCATGTTCTCTTCAAACACAATAAGTGGCAGCTGAAGTAATAGTAATACCACGTTCTTTTTCTTGCGCCATCCAGTCCATAGTTGCTGCACCATCATGAGTTTCACCAATTTTATGAATTCGATTAGTTAAAAATAAAACACGTTCTGATGTAGTAGTTTTTCCTGCATCAATATGA
>AUXO015175106.1_pt1 | contig 10532 bp, 5 predicted proteins | sample 768731 | NCBI WGS metagenome assembly AUXO01 (sample SAMN02715735, study PRJNA202380) | gut metagenome | biome: sheep rumen | host: Ovis aries | place: New Zealand: Palmerston North
GTCGCCTTATATCCCCATTGCTAAAGCAAGGGGCTTTACGGCGACATTTGGTAATGCGAAAGCGTCGAGAGTGAGGATGGTACCTCTTCTCGGCGCTCATTTTAATATCAAAATTCTCTGAACTGAATGGTGTTGCAGCTAAGGTTGAGAGCTTTTTTGTTGGAAATAGAAAAGCTATATGGTACAATCAGCCTGTACAGAGTTAACTATTCGATTAGTAAAAAGATACGGAGATTTTTTTGGATGGAACTGATAGAGGAACCTGTTGAAAAGGTTATTTTAGTCGGAACAGATACATATGAGGCGCTGGACGAATTGGAGGAGCTTGCAGAGACAGCAGGGGCTGTAACTGTTGCCAAAATGGTTCAGCATATTGATAAACCTGTAACTTCAACATATCTGGGAAGCGGAAAGCTTGAGGAGCTGGCGAATCTGATCGATACTACTGATGCGAGCGGAATAATATGTGATGATGAACTGACTCCGGCACAGATGTCAAATCTTGAAAGGATACTGAAAACTAAGGTCATGGACCGGACGATGGTCATCCTTGACATTTTTGCCCAGCATGCGATCACATCAGAAGGAAAGATTCAGGTTGAACTGGCCCAGCTTCAATACAGACTCACAAGACTTACCGGAAAAGGACTAGCCATGTCAAGACTTGGTGGTGGTATAGGAACCAGAGGTCCCGGAGAGAAGAAGCTTGAGCAGGACAGACGTGTTATCAGAAATCGCGTAGCCCAGCTTCGAAGAGAGTTAAATGATGTTGTCAGCCACAGAGAGATCACACGAAAGAAGAGAGAAGAAAATGCTATACCGGTCTTTGCAATAGTCGGTTACACAAATGTTGGCAAATCGACTCTTCTAAACAAGCTGACCGGTTCGGATATCTTAGCAGAAAACAAGCTTTTTGCTACTCTTGATACGACCACAAGAAGTCTGGAAATGGAAACCGGCGAGAAGCTGCTTCTGACGGATACAGTCGGATTTATCAGAAAGCTTCCGCACAATCTGGTTGATGCATTTCGAAGCACTCTTGAAGAAGCGAAGTATGCAGATCATATCATCCATGTAGTTGATGCGTCTTCGGAGAATGCCGAGGAGGACATGAAGGTTGTGTATGAAACGCTGGATATGCTTGGCATAGAAGGAAAAAAGATAATCACGGTATTCAATAAGATCGATAAACTGATCCCGCAGGACAGACTTCCCGGAGAGGATTATGAAGATGAGATCCTGGCCGGACTCAGAGATGCGCGCGGCTATAAGAAAGTAAGGATTTCAGCCAAAACAGGACGTGGAATAGATGATCTTCTTAAGGCAATGTCTGAGGTCATAAAGGAAGACCGAAAATACATGGAGAAGGTTTTTGGCTACAACGAAATGTCAAAAGTCGCCGATATCAGAAAGAATGGTATCGTAAAGAAAGAGGAATACAGAGATGACGGTATCTATATAGAGGCAGAGGTTCCTGCAGCGATATTTAACCGGTATTTCGAGGGGTAATCTGAAAAAGTAAACTGAGAAAGCAAAGTGAAAAAGTATAGGGAGGGGTTAAATGAAGTTTTGTACAAAATGTGGATCGGAGTTATTTGATGATGCAGTATTCTGCAGTAAATGCGGTACTAAGCAGATAATGCCAAATGAGCAGGCAGCACAGTATGGCCAAAACGCTCAGTACAATCAGTACGTTCAACAACCGGGAACTCAGCTCCAGCAAGGTCAATACGATCAGACAGCACAAAACATCCAAACAGCACAGTATGGCCAAAACACTCAGTACAATCAGTACGTTCAACAACCGGGAGCACAGCCGCAGCAGGGCCAATACAACCAGGCTGCACAATATAATCCAACAGCGCAGTACAACCAGGCTGCGCAGTACAACCCGAACGCTCAGTACAACCAGTACATTCCGCAACCGGGATTTCAGCCGCCTTCAGAAGGGGCTGTGAAGAAGGGGATTAAGAAGCCGGTTATCATTTCGGCAATAGTTGTACTTGTTTTAGGACTAGGAATCGGTGCATATTTCCTTTTCTTTAAGAAAGCAAATAAAAGTCCGCAGGAGAAGGTTCTGGATGGATTCTTTGAAGCGCTGAGCGAAATGGATATGAGTAAGGCTGAATCTTATTGCGCCCCTGCGGGAAGCGAGAAATACGGAACAATAATTGATCAACAGGGTCAATCGTTATCAAATCAAATAACAAATAGATTTTGCTTTTGTCGAAGCACATTGCAGCAGATGGATTATTTAAGGTTTGAACAGGAAATATTAGATATATATCTTTCATCATATGGCTTTGTTTCGGCGAAGAATGGCGGTTGGGAAGATTATTGTGAAACAAATGATGATAATGCAAGGTTTAAAGAAAAATATAAAGATTTCAAGGTTGATTATGAATTGGTAAGTCTAAAAAAGGCATCCGAATATACAATATCATACAGGGATAGAATAAAGAAAATAGAAATACCGGATATGGCAGAGTATATTAGTTCAAACCGTGAAGTAGATGTAAACGATGTTTATGTTGCAAAGATAAAGATACATTGGCGCTATGGAAACAAAAAATACGGATTCGATGAGGCGTGGTGGAATAACGAGAAATTTACGAGGGCTTTTGAGAATTCCGGACTGTATAATGAGAGAACAGGAAAAAAGTGCACTACATATAGTCAGGTAATAAACTATTACGATAATTCGGTATATGATGTTTTCATATATGAGTCGAACGGAGAATGGTATATCTTTAATCCATATATTATAAGATATTATTATTCGGGATGGACTGCAGAGTAGAGTTTTTATTTATGGGTGAAACCCGGTGATATCCGGGAGAAAGGAAAACCTAGGAATGATTTGGGAGGTTCTCGGGATTGACCAGACAGATGATCCTGATGTGATCAGGGAAGCATACAGGGCAAAGCTTATAGTGACCAACCCGGAGGATAATCCGGAAGGGTTTATGCGTCTTAAGGAAGCTTATGATGAGGCGCTGAAGCTTCTTGAATCCAAGGGGGACGTCGAGGAAGAAAGACCATACGCTGAAGTTATAGCTGAGGTTGACGAGATATATAAAGATATCAATAAGAGAATGGATATCGAATGCTGGAGAAAGCTCTTCGAGAATCCGGTGTTTACATCGCTGGACGAGCAGGAGGAGGTAAGAAATGAATTTCTTGCCTACGTTATGGAGCATTTTAAGTTCTCCGGAGAGGTGCTTGAGAAGATCAACAGTGTCTTTTTGATCACGCATGACAGAGAGGCGCTTTCGGAGATATTTCCGAGTGAATTCATATCATATTTATGCAATGTCATAGAAAATGATGGCGATTATATTCTGTCGGAGAAACCTGTGTGCGGCAGAGAGAACGGCGTTCCGGAGGTTAATGCTGTAACGGTTGACGGAGTTCCGGAGGAGTCGGAGAACGAATATGAATATGAGATTGATGAGTATATAACTACGATCAACCGCTTTATAAATTATTACAGGGCGCTCGAAAGTGAAGATATAGCTGAAAATGAAGAGGCAGGAAAAAGCATCCTGAATAAGCTTGCAGCGGGCATACTTCACCTTAGAGAGATGGACTTTTATCATCCGTTTGAGGAGATAGCTGTTATCCGGTATTTATATTTTGATGGCAGATTTGAGGAGTGCTTTAGTCTTGCTGAAAAGGCTGTAAAGAGAGCTGTTTTAGGCGGCGAGAAGCACAGTGATTTTTATTTTTCTCATCTTGTATTCATGTATCTCAGATTTTTCGTGCAGGATATCCATAAGGATATGGGGCTCAGCATTTCTCCTGAAATACTGGAAAAATGCAAGGCGGTCATCTCGAAGACCATGAAAGAGATATTTGTAAATGAAACCCACCCTGCGATGAGTCTTATAAGCTATCTTGAAGGCGATAAGAAGCATGCGGCAGATTACATGTCGTATGTGCATAATTACATCAGGAATTCTGTGGTTTATCTGGAGTTTTCTGAACAGATCGATCGTGAGCGAATGGAAGAGCTTGAGGCTCTAATCGGGGAAGGAGCCGGAACGGAACGTGAGAAGGTAAGCCTTGCCTGGATATACAGCAGAAATGAAAAGCGCGAGGAGGCATTAAAGCTTCTTGAAGATATTCAGCCGGATAATGAGAAGACGGAAGCTGAATTTCATTATCTGAGCGGATGGCTGCTTGCCGGAGAACAGAAGTATGAGGAGGCACTTCCTCATTTGCAGAAACTTAAGGATTTCCTTATAGAAAAATACGGAAATGAGAAGCGTGAGGATCTGGAGGACCTTTCGATCGAAGACGTTCTCGGAGTCAACAGGCTTCCGTATGTCTACTTCCTGATCGGCACGGGTTATGCATATTGTGAAGATCTGGATAATGCCAAGGCAAATGTACAGGAGGCACTCAGGCTTGCCAAGAGCTTTGATTATTATGATTACGCAAGACTTTATGATTACATATTGCTCAACCGGCAGGAATATGCAGAGGGCGTAGAATTCTGGAGCAGAGAGATAGAGAAGAACAACAGCTATGTAACTATTTCCCACGGCAACAGGCAGTATATGGCGTATAAGGCAGGCGATGCCAGAACGGTAATCGACGATTATTATTATCTTAGGGAAAATGATCCGGCTTATGCTGATTCATACGTATTGGCAGAGGAGATATTCTTAGATTATTCAGATGCGGAAGGCTATGAGGATGCGCAGAAATATGTTGAAGAAAATAATGTTGAGGATGTAAGGCTGGACTATTGCAAGGGAAGGTATTACAGACTTATCAAGGAGCCATATCATGCGATCGAGCTTTTCAGAAAGGTTGAAGCAGCTATAAATGAAGGCTACGACGGTATTGATGAGCAGCAGAGATTTTATATAAGCTACGGCTATGCTTTGATGGATGCAGAGCATCAGAAGGCTCCCGAGCTTGACAGGGATGAGGCTCTGTCAAAGCTGAAGGAGCTCATACAGAAGGCGAAAGAGCAGTATCCGGATGATAAGAATATCCGCTGGCTGGAGATAGATTATCTTGAGCGTTATGAGAGTTCGGCTGATGAAGAGTATAAGCTCATGATGGAGAAGTTCCCGGAGGATAACGGCATCATTTTCGAATATGGAAAGTATCTGAATGCCAGAGGCAGGAGGGATGAGGCTGCAGGCTGCTTCGAGGAGGTACTGCAGAAGGATCCGGATAATGCGGATGCCATGTACAAGCTTTCTGAATACTATAATGATGTCAGATTTGTCGAGAGGGAAGAGAAGGAGTACAGCGGCAAGGCTATCTCGCTTGCAAAGAAGCTTGTTGATAAGAAATATGACGGCAGATATTCGGTAAATTATGTTTTGATGCTGGTTGATGCATTATTATATGACGAAGCGCGTGAATTTATAGAAAAGGCTGCGGTTGATCTTGAAGATGATCCTTATGTTCAGAATGCTCACGGCATCGTCTGCATGAAGCAGGGCGATTACGAGAGTGCCGAGCAGAGCTTCCGCAAAGCGGTCGAGATATATAAGGGCAGCGGAAGATTTGCCGGATACACGAACCTTGTAAAGCTTTATCAGATCATGAACAGATTTGATGAGTCTGTAAAGGCTTATAAGGAATTCATGGAGAAATTCGATTATTATGATGCGTTTTCTTATGATAAGCTTGCAGATCTCTGCGATGATGCGAAAGATTATAAGGAGGCTGCCGCATACAGAACGAAAGCATTTATGAGTAAGCTGTCCGACATTACCGGCAGGGAGGATGATGAGGAATACATCAGTCTCTGCAAGGCTGTTGATAAATATCCGGAGATCCCTGTATACAGGTTCCTGCAGCTTTTTAGTTATATAGGAGATATTGCGAAAACCTTCTCATTTGAAGATGACATTGATAAAATGAAGGAGACCGAAAAGGATTTCCTTGCCTATTCAGAGAGATTAGGGGTCATGAAGCCTGCTAAATCCGAAGCATCCAAAGAAGAAAAGGATGCGCGCAGGAATATGGCCTATGATATAGCTTATCATTTTGTTTATGTACATAGAGATCATGAGATGTGCATCAAGTACAGCGAGAAATATCTGGAGTATCTGCTCCTTTCGGAGGATGAGAGCAGGGGATATTATCTTGATGTCTCTAAAGTATATGAGCTGATGGCGAGAAGCTATATGTATGCTGGCGATAGGGAAAATGCGGCAAAATATGCGGAGAAGGCAATCTCTTATATTGAGAAGGGCTATGGCTCGGTTGATGCATATCTTGCTTATGAGAGGCTGTTCCCTTATCGTGCCTGCAAGATTTCCGGTCTTTACTTCTATATGGGTGATAAGGAGAGGGCTGCAAGCCTTCTTGACAAGACAGACAACTGCATCAAGTGTTACCACTGCGTTCATTCTACCTGTGTTGATAAGAACGACAGGCTGGCGCTCATGGCTGAGGTTGACGGAGATTATGATCAGGCTATCGAGTACTACAAAAAAGGCATTGAGCTGGGCGGAAATGATGTTGAAAGATCTTCCGGCATCCGCGAGTGCCTGAGAGCTCGGAACTAAACGGGGCGGTAAGTTTGTGCAATAAAAGGCTGCAGATATGATATATGTCCGGGATTCCGGGTGCATATCGTATCTGCAGCCTTTATCATTTAATGTATTTCTTTCTCAGACTCTGGATTACATCCAGCCGTCTTCTGCATTTTTATAAAGCAGGTATTTTTCTTCGGCTGTAAGGCCTGCATCCTCGAGCAGTTCAAATTCGCGGATAAGATTGGTGTTTGAAACCGTGGTGTTGTCTGAGCTTACGGTTACACGTATTCCGTGACGAAGGAATTCTCTTATCGGATGCTCTGTGATCGTGCTGACGGCCTTGGTGTTAAGGTTGCTGGTCGGACAGCATTCCACAACGATATTGTTGTCGGCAAGATATCTCATCAGGCTTTCGTCCTGTATAGCAGCGATGCCGTGGCCTATTCTCTTCGCTCCGAAGTTCAGGGCTGTCCAGATGCTGTCAGGACCTGCGGCCTCTCCTGCGTGTATCGTAAACGGTACGTCCAATTCTCTGGCGAGAAGGAAAATGTCTGCGAAGTTTTCTGTAGGATAGAGTGCCTCGGCACCTGCAAGATCAACGCCGGCTACGACCGGAAGGGTTCTTCCCTTGGCGGAAGGTATGAAAACCTTCTTATAAGCCGAATCCGATGGTTCAACGTGCTTATCCTGAGCTTCATGTATGAATTCTGCGGCCAGACGGACGGTCTCCATATTGGCCTCGCGGTTGTCATCGCCTCTCATACAGCAAAGTATGAGTCTGATCTTGGTGTCGTGATCGGCATTAAAATATACAGCCGAATCAGCAGCGGCTTCGATCACCTGCCTCTGCGTAAGACCTTTCTCCAAATGGAGCTGTGGTGCAAATCTGATCTCCACATAATCAACGCCCAGCTCTTCCTCTGCATGTCCGACTGCTTTTACTGCATCATAGATCGCATCCTCTGTCTGAAGAAGAGCGAGAGGGATGCGGAATTTGGTCAGATATTCATTTAAATCTCTGCAATCCTCGGAAACGGAGAGCTGTGGTTTCAAAATCTCGGTTTTCATAAAAGAATCGCCGGCGTCTTTATATTTCTCAGAGGCTTCTTCAGAAGAAGCGCTGCCGGTGATATCGGAAAGTGACAGGTTTTCCTGCTCTGCAAGGTATTTGACAGTCTCAACAGGAAGTGAACCGTCCAGATGAAGATGTAATTCGCACAAATAATGGTCGTCTATCATATATTTTCTTTATGAGTTCTCCTTTTTTATATATTTCTATTTTGTAATTCTTTTCTCCGGTGTATAAGTATTGCCTGAATCGGATCTATAAAATACTACTTTTTACGCGGATGTTGAAATGAAGTATATCATACTTTGCCGGTATGTAAAATAGTGAACTGTAAAATATGCTAAAAAACCATAGCAGATTATACAAAGTTGACTATGACATTTTAGCAGAATTGTCATGGGCTGATTGTGTGCTTAAAAATAGTTTTTTGTGCAAATTTACTAAAACGACATTTAAATAGAGAGACAAAAACAGCAAAATGATGAAAGCGTTTACATTCTTTTAAATACTTAATGTAAGCGCTTACAAATTGTACTAAAAAAAATACTTTGCAAAGTAACTGCCCTTGTGTATAATGCGCATTAGAACAGTTGAGATGGACAGAACGTGTAGGAAATACACAAGATAACAGTTAATTATCCGGAATAGTTCCGGAGCGTATCACTAGGGATCCGGCACAGGCCGGGAGAGAAAAAAATAAAGGATGGTTTGAGAGATGGAAGAGAGAGAATTTTTTGATGATGGAAGAGAAGAAGTAGGAGAAACAATCAAGCTTAAGGCATCAATGAAGCCAAACACAGAGAAGGCTGATGCAGAAGCTCCGGCAAAGAAGAAGGGCGGCAAGGTTGCAGTATTTGTTGTTGCAGGTTTACTCGCAGTTGGAGGCGGAATCGCAGCAATGAAGTTATCAAAGTCAAATGATAAGAAGGTTCCTGTATCTTCTGTAGACGTAGTTGCAAATGCAACAGTTGTACAGAACGAGGCAGAATTTGATAATACAATCTCAGTTGAGGAAGCTACATCAGAAGCAAATGTAAATTACGCAGTAAAGCTCAGCGATGTTCCTGCAGATAAGCAGAATATCATCAGCTTATACGGTGAGGATGTTTACAAGAAGAACGTTGTATCTGAGTTCAGATCAAGCGAGGAGCTTGTAGATTTCCAGTCAGTAGGAAGCATTTTTCTTACAAAGGGTGAGGAAGCAGAGGGTGACTTCCAGAACAAGCTTTATCAGGTTTACAAGGTAACAGTTAGAAATACATATGTTGACAGCGATGCTGAGTATGATGAAACAGCGTCATTCTTCTGGTACATCGGTTTCCAGAACCTTGTTGTTAAGGAAGATGGAACAATCGATATCAACCTCAACAACTACGAATTACCTGTTGGTGAGATCAAGATCAATTCCGGAATCGGCGAGGCATGGTCTTACAAGGGATGGAATTCAGTAGATGAAGTTGCAGCAGGAATCGCTTCAATCAACCCTGGTTATGAAGTAGAGAACCACGTTGATAAGAACGCTGCAAAATAATTAAACAGTCATTTTCGTTCACCACCCCCGAACGTTTAAATGAATATACATAGCAAAAAAACACCGATCGGTTTAATTGCCGGTCGGTGTTTTTTTGCTTTTTTCACGCCGTATGATCACTGCGTATGCGATCAGAAGGAAGATATCGGCGCTTATCCATGCGAGGGGATTGGCCATACAGACTGCTGTAAATCCGAAGATATCTACGAGCAAAAAGCCTGATATGCCGCGCGCAAACATTTCAAATACTCCGGCAAGGACTGCAAGGATTGAGTAGCCCATGCCCTGGATAAGAAAACGCACTATATTTACAAGTGCAAGGAAAAGGTACATTGAAGCATTATATTTTAACATCAGATGTGCGTGGGATTTGATAAATGCATCCGGCTCATCCATAAAGAGGAGGGATATCTCGCCTCCCGCAAAGAAGAGGACGAAAAATGCTGCGGCGGAATATATCGCGCCGAACAGGACCATCGCGCCGAGACCTTTGGTTATACGGTCAGGACGGCCCGCTCCGATATTCTGTCCGCCGAAGGTTGCGGCGGTGCTTCCGAGTGCATCGAACGGGCAGGAGAAGAACATCGAGATCTTTCCGGCGGCCGTTACGGAAGCAACGTACATGGAACCGAGACCATTTACGGCTGTCTGAAGCACTACGGCTCCGATAGCTGTTATCGAATACTGAATACCCATCGGGATTCCCTGAAGAAGCAGCCTTTTTACGTGATGCGAGGACAGCTTTGCTTCATCCCTCGTAAGATGGAGAATTTCGAATTTCTTCCTCATATATATAAGGCAGAGGACTCCGGAAACTCCCTGCGAGATGACTGTTGCAACGGCAGGTCCTGCGATGCCCATCGGTTTGACCAGAAGAAGGTCAAGGCCGATATTTAAAAATGACGATATTATAAGAAAATACAGCGGAGTCCTGCTGTCTCCGAGGGAACGGATAATGCTTGAACAAAGGTTGTAAAGCACTATAGTCGGTATTCCGGCGAATATTATAAATATGTATCTGTATGAACCGTCAAATATATCAGCGGGCGTATTCATAAGTCTTAGTATGTCATCGCAGAGGAGACATACCGAAGAAGTTACGACTACGGAAATGATGGCGGAGAGCCAGGCTGCATTTGCAACAAAACGCCGCATATCCTTGTAGTCACCGGCACCGAATCTCTGGGCAACCGGTATGCCGAAGCCGGAACAGATGCCGAGGCACATTCCAACTATCATGAAATTTATAGAGCCGGTCGCGCCGACTGATGCGAGCATGCTCTTGCCCAGATACTTTCCTATTATTATCGTATCGACTACGTTGTAGAACTGCTGAAAAAGGTTCCCGAGCAGCAGGGGGATCGCAAACCGAAGGATGTGCTTTGCCGGCGAGCCGGTGGTCATGTCAATAGTTTTAGCCATA
>AUXO014814367.1_pt1 | contig 10531 bp, 12 predicted proteins | sample 768731 | NCBI WGS metagenome assembly AUXO01 (sample SAMN02715735, study PRJNA202380) | gut metagenome | biome: sheep rumen | host: Ovis aries | place: New Zealand: Palmerston North
ATTATTATATCACATCGCTCCTTAATATTAAAGCGTCTTATTAAGGATTAGTATCAGTTATCTGAAAGGATTGAAAAATATGATCAACGAAAAAACCAAGGAGTATTACAACCTAACGAAAAAGAACAAGGTGCGGGAAGCGGCCAAAAAACTTCGCCGCCAATTTCTCCGCTATAAGGATGCGGAGATCGTTTACAGCATGTCTCATAAGATGCTGCTGGAGCACGCCTCTAAAGCCGGAGCCATCTACCGCATGGAGGCTACCGTCCTGATCAATCGAGATATCTTTGACGAATATCTCGAGCAATTCCATGAGCCGAGCACGCTCACAGTGAAAGAAGCCGGAGGGGCTGTATGAGCGGAAATGCTTGGATGTTCTCAAAGCAGATCGACGACGAAGATTTGATCATACTGCAAAAGGACTTCATCACCTACTACGAGGGAGCGGACTATTATGGCCTTGGCCTTAAGGTCTTTACGCGGATGGCTCATGAAGCTGGTGCAATCTATAAAATAGGAAAAATGGTAAGAATTAAGAGAGCAATCTTTGAAGCGTATTTGAGGGACTATTATGGGAACGATCCCAAGGATTAGTTCAAAAAGCTTCAACGATTTGGCAGGGATCGGCAGTTTGACCGGTCCCTGTTATCTTATTCTCTCCCGGCCAAACGATCCATGCTGACATTGAGTGCGACCAAAATTTTATAGAATGTTTCCACGGAGAAATTATATCGAGTCTTCTCACTTCCAATCTGACGAATAAAATCGTGAGACAAACCAACGGCCTCTGCTAATTGTACAGAGGTCATGAACGATCTCCAGCTGTTGCCCGAAGGAGTGTGCTGATGTGTCAGTGAATAGCACCACTATATGGTGTTTCTTTTCACCTTCCTTAAGCAAGTCCGAGCGTAACGTCATGACCAGCGTCTACAGGCCACTCTCCGATTCATCTACTCCACCGCCTGCACGAATGCCGGATACAAAACTGTGAAAAGGTAATGACTCTTCAGGTAGAGAAAAGAAGCTAGATTCCTCATAGGCACACTGTTCATCCACATAGTAATCGTGAAAAACGATCACCTTGATGTGAAGTCCAGCGATCACTCCCCCTTGATAATCTGCCAGACTTTTCATTCCGCACTTCCCTTATCTTACCATAGTTCATTCATGCGAAAGCCGGCACGACTGTAGTTTCCTCACAACCGTTCCGCCTTCTATAAGTAATGACGCTATTAGGTTTGTTATATCGACCGGTATGTTGTTTTTTAAATTAAAAGCTATAACGGGTCAATGAGAGAGACCTAAATACCGACAAAAGAGAGAAACATTCGTTTTTCTCAATCGTCTCCCGTCTCTATAATTGAAGATCAAGGAAAAGAAGACACGAAACATGAAATCTCAGCCAAGAAAGACGTGGTTCTTACCTAAACGAAAGCGTAAAGAGGGTTCTTTTTACGGCGCTGTGGATGAGAATAGAATTACTGTCGTCAGGGTTTCCGTGAGAGACGTTCCTTACTACCAGTTTCGCCTTGGCACCGGTGCGGCTGCCAGTGTGAACCGAAAGACGGTGATGGCGTTCTCAACGTCGGCATTTAGGCAGGAACTGTTGGAGTTGGAACACGGATAATTGGGATAACGGGGAGGTCAAGAATGTCGAAAGAAAGCAGGGAAAAGGCGAGCAGGATTCTCTTCGAAGATGCCTGTGAGCTGATGGAGTGCGGCGATAATAAAACTGCAGGTGTGTGTCTTCGCCTGTCAGCGTTGCTGGGAAATCACGATACAGCTTTGCGAAATTTATACGACGATGCGTGCAAGGAAAATCTGTGGTTTCTACGTATCCTCAAAACAACCTTCTATCGGATTCTGCTCTCGCTGTTCAATTTGGGGAGGCTTTTCTGGATCAAGGACAGTCATAAAAACTGGCAAATGATCTGGATCAACTCCGCAAATGTCCGATGCCCCTGCTGCGGTGTACTGAACGTACACGTTAATCTGGAGGAGACCAACGGCTGGCTGGAATGCGAGGCTTGCGAGCGAAAGATCCAAGTAATAAAAGACGGAGTGATCGAACGTGCGCCGCTCATCCGGCCAAGAGAGGAGATATAACCTTGAAAGTCCAAAAAAATGAAAAACCGGACAACTACACGATCGAGTTCAGTAGCGGAAGCGTTTTTGCTGGAGATAGCCAGTCTTTTCCTCTGCAAAACCTTGAGCTGTTTCGAGCAATGATCACAGGAGAAAACTCGACCACCGCAGTTCTGTTTTACGGGCCGGAAGCTTCAGGCGTGAGGACGCTGGTCAAAAATATGATACAGGAGTATGCCGCCACCGACAATATGATCCTTTCAGCAAACGAGCTGTGTCAGAGCTTACTTACGATGCTCAAGGAGCATCGTGATGATATAACAGCAGAGGGTGTCGATATCAGCTTCCAAAAGTTTATAGAATTTCTTTCAAGTAAACCTGTGCTGATCGTTGATAGGCTGGGTGACATCTATATCAAAACCGGGATGCAGCAGTACATAACTGCTTTACTGCGCAAAATCTGCGAAAGAGGAACCAGGGTTATTTGCATTGGACCGACCTATGCGGACTCCTCTCTGGAAAAGATGATTCTGGAAATCGCACCCAATCACTCCGCTATCATGAAAGCAGAAATCATAAAGCCTGCTACGGCGCGTCTCTTTGCCAAAAAACGAGCTGAGAGCATCGGAGTATCACTGTCGGACACACAGATTTCCCGGCTTGTTGATGGGCTTTGTGCGTATCCCCCTCTGATCAACACAGCATTGATGTACTGCCATATTACCTCAACCATGCAGATTCCAATCAACATCACAGAGATAACCAACATCTTTAATAAACGCACCGTTAAAGAGTGCACAGCATAGTCAAGGAGGACAATATGAATAATATCCCCATTTTATTCAGCAAAGAAGAAATCGAAGATTGCGTCCACAAACTTGGAAAGGAGATTTCTCGTGATTACCTTGGCAAGAATCCTTTGTTCGTCGGTGTGCTGAAGGGCAGCTTTGTTTTTATGGCCGACCTACTGCGCAGCGTTGATATCCCCTGCTCGATGGATTTTATGGCCGTTTCGTCCTATAGCGGCGTCAAGTCCACCGGCTCGGTAAAGATTAACAAGGATTTGAGCGAGGACATCGCCAGCCGTCACATCATCATAGTGGAGGATATTCTGGACAGCGGCTTAACGCTGACTTATCTCAAACGTCTTTTACAGGCAAGAGGAGCTGCCTCTGTAAAGGTCATTACCTTGCTTGAAAAGGAAGTTGATCATGCTATAAAACCTGACTACTGTGGTTTCAGGTGTAATGACTTTGTGGTAGGCTACGGGCTCGACTACAACGAGCGCTACCGCAACTTACCCTACATCGGGGTATTCAACCCGGAAGCACAGAAGGAGACACTCAATGGTGTTAATGGAATACTGGATTGAGCGAGCAATTAACGCTATGCGTTATATAATTCAAATGTTAATTCATATTGACCACGGTTTGGCATCCCAGCTACATAGTATTGGCCGAGATTCAGAAGCTGACTGGATTTACTGCCAGATTTACCCATTTCAGAAACAATTGGCCGAGCTGGAGCCTGAGCATTATGAAGAGAGACTGGCAGAAGTCAGTTGTGGATATGGTCGAGTCCTATGCTCACTTCGCTATTATGAAGATGCGGATGTGTTGTTCACATATGCGCTGGAGACATACATAAAAAAGCTCACGTTTTCTAAGAATATCTCCAATGTGTATCGTGAACGTGTGGCAAATACCTGCAACGAAATGGGATTGCTCCGTCACAAAATAGGTGAATACGATGAAGCAGAAAAAATGTACCTCTTTGCCCGAAAAATCCTCAGAAATCTATCGCAGGAGTATCCCGATACTTACAATTTTGAACTAGCAGAAGTGTATGAGAATAGCGGTTTGAATGAATTTTATGGGAAACGGAATCCACAGCGAGCTTATGCTTTATTTCAGGCAGCTTATCGTATGATTGCTGGCAATCCAAGATACACGGCAAAGACAGACGAAATCTCGCGGCTCGTTTATATTTGTACCTCCTGGATACATTTACATAGCACAGAATAAGGAATGGAAAACACTGAATTCAAAACATATACAATCTCACTGTGGATAGGCTTGGTATTACTGAGACTACCCAAGCGAGGAGGAAATCATGAAAACGATTAGGTCAGCTATTCTAGTCAGTTTAACACTTGTAGTGCTACTATGCGGCTATGATTCTACATATTTCTTCCCTAAGAAGAACCAAGCGCAGAGGGCTGATGCCGTATTTTCAGGCAGTAAAATATCAGAAGCTCCATCCACTACTCAACAACAAAAGCAAGTCGATGTGTTCCATCAACTTAAAATAGATATAGAGGCCATCTATCAGGCAAATCGTCGTGAGAATCTTCTCAACAACGGTTCAATTTTTCACGTTTCGACTCTCCTGGCAGATCACACGCAGCAGATAGACTTTTATTATACCCAAGACGCCTATTTTGAGGAGCAGACAGTGTACTGGAAAGCTGCAACGACGAAACAACTAATACTGTATACAGAGAGTGAGACATGCCAGACAACGGTTTTTAATAGAGGAGAAAAAGAATTCTCAATTGTTGCTTTCTTCATGCCAATTGAACCCAACATAAACAAGATTCGTGGAAGCCTTGATGACTATCATCCGGTAAGGGAAGCAATGCTTCGTGAAAAGATAATTGCTGCAGGGGAATCTGGTAATTATATCGAGGTAGAAACAGAGTTCCTTCTTGAATCTACAGAAGATTGTCAGCTACTTCGGCTCCCAAGTGACAAGGTTGGATGTGTTTGCTGCTATGTTTATCGTCTTAACAGAGATACCCTCGTGATTTCAGAGCGGCAAGAGTATCTTCGCTCTCCCGATGGAAACGAAGAGTTATACTCTATTTCCACATCGGAATATCTTCCAGAGCTTCCCAATAATCAGGTCGAAATGTTGACTAGGTTGAATGGGCAGGGGCAAAATGATCCACGCACAATAACAGTGGTCTATGATCCGGATACAGCCAAACAGACATCGTTTTCCGTGACAGTTGACGTCGGTACACTCGTTAATTATTACTTTCTCCCGAAGTATGAATTATATTGCGACAAACAGGGCATAGAGCCCCTGACGCAGATCCCCGAAGCGGGAGATGTGCTCATTTATTGATTACCGGAAAACGAACAATAACCAAAAGAGGTACAGGCTTAGTAACTTTACAAGGCATTCTGCATGCATGAATAATACAAATCGAAGGTGGAGACATGAGCTTAAAAGCTGGGCACGCATCTTTTGATGAGTTAATAGTCAGCTCTAATAACGAAAAAGCATTCACTGCAGCAAAAGAGATGGCTATGCGGTTTCCTGCTCCGGGAGTGCTTCTGATGTATGGTCCATCCGGTTCTGGAAAAACAGCTTTGCTACGTGCCGAGAGGGAAGAGATCAGCAAGTGGCACCCAGAACATCAGATGCTATGGGCGTCTTCAGCGCAATATATGGGCGAGTTAGTCTCTGCTATAAGGGCAAAAGCGACCGATGCCTTTTACAAAAAATTTGTTGGAATTAACTTGCTCATAGTTGATAATCTCGAAGATTTCTGCGGTAAGAGTGCAACACAAGGAGACCTTGCAGCAATAATCGCTAGAGCGTATTCTTCTGGGGCACAGGTTTTCCTTGCTGCAAATCATCATTGCAAACCACTGAGGATTGAAATGCTTCTTCAAGGAAGCATCTCAAATCTTACAGTAGTTGATTTGGGTCTACCGGATCAAAACACCTTGGAGAGAGCGTGGATTCATTTTGGACAGGTACATAATCTGCCTATCTCAAGTGACTATGTTGAGTTCTTTTGCAAATCAAATGTGAAAAATTATTGGGCGCTTAACGGTCTTCTCCAGTCATATTTATACACACATCAACACTGAGATGTTTTCTTGATTCCGTTTGAAAGAGAGAATAACATTAATGACGGCATGTGATATTTACTGTAAACATGTCTATATAGGACTTCTGGAAATTGATGACTGTGGGCAGCATAAATATACGCCGATTATAGAGGGAATAGAAATAATTGAAAAGATAGTTCCGTTGCCATCTCTATTGCTTGACGATTTACCAAGACTGGTGCGAGCCTATCCTCATTTCGAAGAATAAGATCGCAAGAGCCAGAAGATTTGGTCATGAAGAAGTAATATCTTCACATACCGATTGCTTCAGGCTTGGTATTGTTCATTAGCATCAGCAAGCAATGAAAGCAAGATAAACACAGGCACGTGGATATGTTCACTATGGAAAATATCATAAAAACGCCATGACGATTAGGCGTTTCAACATTGAATCTATCAAGAAATCTCTGTATAATACAGAAAAGAGAGGGGTGTGGACTATTGGAGCGGATTGAATTGGATTATGATGCAATCAGCCAGGAGCTGACAGATATCCAGATTACCAACAACATTGCGACCCTCTGCGGGAGCGTAAAGAACCCGGACGAATCGGAGCAGGAGGAATTCCTGTATCTGTATCTACGGGTTCTTGCAGGGATGGGCAGAGTAAAACAGTTGGACAGAGAGTATCAGGATAAATTCTGGGATGATTTCGAGGAATACGCCCGCATGTTCTATGCCCAGTATATGAGAAAATATGGTGGCCCGGGCAATGTGTACACCTATGTCGCGGATCTGCTCACTTTTACGGGAGATTATGACTTGAGGTCTGCTCTGACCTGCCTGCCAAAAAAAGGTCCGGAACCTTATCTGAGAAACTGCGAGATCGGAGACTGCCTTGTTTATGCTGCCATCGGGCTGGCGGAGGAGCTGCTGGAAAAAGGAGCACAGGAGCAGGCGGAAACCGTACTGAAGTCGCTGCTTCGGTACAGCTCAGAGCACAGGAATGGTTCGGAAAGGCATGCAGCCCTTGCGGCCTACCTTCTGTTTGTGTTTCGGGCAGATCTGGATCTCGTCTTCAATATCAGTGAATATGTTCGTCCGTTTTTTGAAAAACATAAGCAGACGCAGGGGTATCAGAATTATCTGTGGTTCCGGCACTATGCAGCCTATGCAAGAGGCGATATGGAGGACGCCTCGGAAACACTGGCAGAGTGTATTCTGATTCGAGAACAGGAACTCCCACACGACAACTGGCTAGTCGTGCTTGCAAAGGCGCGATTCTTTGTCCTGTTCCGCCTGATTACAAAAGAAGCGCATCCATACGGAGAGCACAAGCCTGAGCGAGAATATGTGGAGGCTTTCGTTGAAAAAGCAACACAAAACGGGTTTGAAAACTGGAGTGACCCAGAAGTAAGAAAAGCGGTAGGGGAACTCTTGAGCCTTTTATTGCGTTATGTGTATATGCCTAATGATCGCCTGACGCAGCACAAAGACTGGCTAGAGCTTTATCATGAGCTTTGCAGAGAATTCAATGAGGACCCGGAAGCGGCACTCATCAAGAGCCAGGTGGCAAAACATTTGGAAGGGGCAACGTGCCTCGAGAACAATGACCTGATTGGAGCAGAGCAGGCATTTCAGGAAACGCTGGAGGCAGAAAAATCGGCAGGCGCACCGGAGATCCTCTCTGTTGTGACCAACAAGCTGAATCTTCTCACGACGTACTATAAGCAGGCGGATTACGAAAAAGCGGACGAGTTGATGCTGGAGCTCTTCCGGGAAATGCCCGAAGAGATTCAGAACCTTCCGGAATGGATATCTATCATAGATTATCGCATCGGCCTTGCTCAGATGTTTCAGGAAGATGATGAAGATCTGAATGAATTACTGAGCTATTCTCTGGACAACGCATACGAAGAAATCTGTGTGCTCGAAGAAGATGAGTATATGTCTTTGGACGAGCCAATGACGATCTTCCTTCTTGATGCTATCAATTTTTTCGTATCAAATCGGCTTAAAGATGTATCCGAAAATTCCTTGCTTCGATACCTAACCATAGTGGAATACATGATGGCTAATGAGAAAGAAGTTCTCCGACGTGAGGCAGCAAAGGTATCTATGACCCTTTGCGCAGCATGTATCCACTGGCGTTTGAAGGATGGAAAGGCGGGGGACTATGCCAGAAATACCATCGTTGAGCAGCGTGGGGCAAACTTGAGTCCGCAACAGCAGATTGGCACGCTGGCGGCCTGCGCACACATTCTCGTAGATTCCGGATACAACGTGGAAGCGAAAGCAGCCATTCTGGAGATGTTCGATCGCATCACAGAGAATTGGCACAGTGCGGTTCGGTATTATAACAATACGAGGTTGGAGTCGTTCCTAATCCCCGCTCAGATCAATTTCGCTTATGTGAGCGGGCTGCTTCGCCCCCTGTGCGATAAAGAAGAAACCTACGGATATGTTCTGAGATTCAAAGCGTTAGCTTCTCTGGCTGGCAGGGAAAGAAATCGGTTCCTGCGAAACCGCCCAGAGGATGGAGCTCTGATCAAACAAATCAACGATCTGCAGGACAAGGTCGCGCAGGCGGAGTTGGGGACTCTGATCCATGAGAATGAACATGGTATAGAGGCGGATAGAAAAAAGCTTCGCAAACTGGAAGCGGAATTGGCCAAGAAGATTCCAACCTCTCTGGATTTTGTCAATATCAGTCTTGGACGGGTCCTGAATGCGATCCCAAACAATTGTGCGGTTCTGGAGTATCAGTTATATGTTTCCCAGGGTGATCAACTGGTTGTGGCGGGGGAGATGCTCAGCTATCCCGTGTTCCTGGATATCTACCTAATCACGAAAGAGGACGGCAAAGCGACAGTAAAAAAGCACACGCTTACCAATTGTAATGACCTTATCGGCACAATTGATATGGTCGAGGATGTGTTCAGACGGGAGTTCTTGGACAAGAGAGATCCAGAAGCACCGACTATGGATGAAATCTCCGTCAGAGATGAAGCTCTCTATGATCTCTATGATCGCATAATCCGGCCATTTCGAGCAGAGATTCTTTCCTTTAGGACGCTGTTTGTTGCACCAGATCAGATGCTGAATGCGATACCATTTGAAATTCTGAGGACAGACCGAGAAGCAAAGACAAGGCTTTCGGATGAGTGTTCTGTCATTCGGATCGATTCTGCAAGAGATTTTCTTTTTGCAAGCCACGGTCCGATAGGGACGGAAAGCCTTATCCTCGGCAACCCTCAATATGACGCCTTCTCCAATAGTAACAACTCGGTCAACCGACTCAGTGGGATCCGTGCGGAATCTGTAAAGCAACTGCCCTTCAGCGAATTTGAAGCGGATAGAGTCGCAGAAATCTGTAAAACGAAGCCCGTAGTTGGGGCGCGGGCTGTTAAATCCGTACTGACAGATCATTCAGATTATGGCCTGATTCACTTAGCAACTCATGGATTTTTCGACGCAACTATGACGAATAACGCAGTCTATTCTTCCTTCCTCCTGTTCGCGGGAGCGAAGACTTGGATGAGCGATCAAAAAACTGATCCGGTATACGGAAACGGTATCATAACAGCAGATGAGATCAGCAGATTGGATCTGAGGAAGGTGAAACTTGTCGTTCTCTCGGCTTGCTTCAGTGGGATGACTGATCCCGTAGTCACACAAAATCTGAGAGGCCTTCTGGGTGGCTTTGCGGCAGCAGGTGTGCAGTATGTAATCACGCAGCAGTGGAGCGCAAATGATGTGGCGACCTCAGTGCTGATGCAGTATTTTTATGATGGGTATATCCGTCAGCAATTGGAGCCGGCGAATGCGCTTGCTCAGGCCAAAATGCGTCTGAGGGAGACAACGATAGCTGAATTGGACGCCATGGGTGTGATCCAGTATGGGATTGAGCACGCATCGGGCAGTGAGAGAGAAAAAAATATGTTTGAACGTCTCAGAAGGCGACCGCCTACATCAAAACCCTTTTCCGGTGAATACTATTGGGGCGGCTTTTCCTGCCATCGCTGCTGGTAGTCCACAATCTGTGTTGAAATACAACGGCGTTGTCTCACAGTAATCTAGAACTAAGGTAAACGTCAAGCCATCGCGTAAGCATTCTGAAAAATAGGGAGAATCTTCATCCTCTTTTAGCAGGACAGCAAAAGAACGTGCAGAATCCGGCAGTTATCTGACCGCCGGGTTCTGTGTCTTTTTAACTGTTCATCGGTTAAAAAGACTCCTTATATTTTCGAGGCAAGATTGTGCCAGACAAGGCAAAGCCCGCAGAGCGTAATGGATATATACGGTCAAGGGCTTTAACGCAGTATGGAACGCGTTTTGTAAAAGAGAAACTTAACCCATTACAACACTTTTCATACTTAGAAATGCCTCAAAGTTTATCAATGGCTTGAGTCGCTTATGAACCAAGATTTTTTAATTACGTGCCCTTTCTAGCATTTTGACGCTTAATTAGTGACCGTCAAGCTCATTTGGCCGAGCTTTCCCGCTCAGAGCGTGAACATCGTTTCATGGGATATTGACGTCCTTGAACTCTCTGCGGATGCGGATCAGTCCCAGCAGGATGAGTATCTGAGAGATGTAAC